>Ga0008836_100430_pt1 | contig 27972 bp, 4 predicted proteins | sample HotLakConsUCCR28_FD_62214 | JGI IMG/M metagenome (GOLD analysis project Ga0008836, IMG submission 62214) | Hypersaline microbial mat communities from Hot Lake, Washington, USA - Hot Lake Consortium UCC-R28 (Hybrid Assembly) ... | reverse complement strand
AAACCTCCGGAACTTCGGAAACCGTACGTTCCTGAATGTAATCCGGTACTCCGTCACCGTCTGAATCTTTCGCATCGTCTGGATCAGCAGGGTCTGTACCTTCTTGTTCTTCCACATGATCTGGGATGCCATCGCCATCGGTGTCTTTCGCATCGTCAGGATCAGTAGGATCTGTACCTTCTTGCTCTTCCACATGATCTGGGACGCCATCACCGTCGGTGTCTTTGGCGTCGTCTGGATCAGTAGGGTCTGTACCTTCCTGTTCTTCCACATGATCTGGGACGCCATCGCCATCGGTGTCTTTCGCATCGTCTGGATCAGCAGGGTCAGTGCCTTCTTGTTCTTCCACATGATCTGGGACGCCATCGCCGTCTGTGTCTGTCGCATCGTCAGGATCAGTAGGGTCTGTACCTTCCTGTTCTTCCACATGGTCTGGTACGCCATCGCCATCGGTGTCCTTCGCATCATCTGGATCATTAGGGTCAGTGCCTTCCTGAACCTCTACATCATCTGGTACCCCATCACCATCTGTGTCCACTCGCTTAATCTCAAAGACTGCGCTACCTGTCAGGGTTAGCTCATAGTTGTCCCCTGCAGTTAAACTACCTAGGCTGATCTGGTAAGTTCCTACCGCTTCTCCTGCCACTCTACTCAGTGTACCAGTAAAACTTGGGATCTCTCCGCTTACCGCTCCGCTGTAGGTGTAAGTCAATACAGGCTCTGATGCCCCAAAGGTCTTGCCCTGGTTTGCATCAGGAGTTATCACCAAGCTGCGTTGGGTGATGGCACCATCCGTACCGGTGATGCTTGCATTTGCTCCACCCTGGATAAAGTAGTTGGAAGCATCTGTTCCGCTCAGTGTCATTCCCGATACCGTGTAGTTTCTGTCCCCTACATCCTTGCTGTCGTATTCACCAGATCCGCTTGCCGCTACATCATCTCCCGTGATAGGGCTGCTCAAGGCCAGCGTCAGGTTCAGCATCTTGTCATTGCCGTCATAGACCTTGGTCTTGCTGCTGCTTACCGATGCAGTCAGTTCTTTTGCTGTTACCTTCAGATTCCCTTGGAGTACCAGCGTATTACTGAAGTTCGAACTGGTCAAAGTAGTATTCTCATCAAAGAGCGTATAATCACCTACCTCAACATTGTTGCTGCTACTTCTGGTAACCTGAGCAACTGATACATCAAACTCAGCACTACCTGAAGCGCCATCTGTTACAGTCACCTTAACCCCCGCAACCTGTGCACTTGAGGTTAAGTCAACCACCTGCTGATTATTTGAGCTATAATAACCAGCTTCGACTATTTCATATGATGGTGTAGTTCCATAAACCACTTCGGTATCTTTCAACTTCACCAACAACTGATCAGCTCCTACAATTGTGTAATCACCCTTCTCGTAGCTGATCACATAGTTCTGTGACGTTACACCTGAAGCTTCTAGTACATCGGTGTAGACACCTGCTGTCTCTGTACCTGCATTCGTACGCGCTAGGGTTAAGTTAGTCGTATTTAATACTGTCTCGTCCTCGCCGAACTTAAAGCCGCTGTAGCTCAGACCTGCATAACCGTTCGCATCCGCCTGCGTTACAAACTTACTGTCGTTATTGGAAGTGATGGTCAATGGTGCTTTTGTGATCTCAAAATCAATATTTGATGTCAGCGTTATCGCATAGTTAGCCGCCTTGAAGCTGTCGTTGTCTGTAAGGGTTAGGCTACCTTGTGTGATCTGGTAGTCTCCAGCATTCTCTCCCTGTACTCTGCTTAAGGTATTGGTAAAGGCTGGCGTCTGACCTGTTATTGCACCACTGAACGTGTAGGTCAGTACCGGATCTACTTCCCCATACTCCTTGCCTTGACTCGCATCTGGAGTAACCGTTAGGGTTTTCGGTACTATCGTGAAGAATGCCTTCTGCTCTCCCGTGTAGTTACCCTTACCCTTAAGCGCTACTGTTGCTGTACCCGCGTTGATGTTATTGCTGTAAGCCAAGCTATAGTCCGTACCCTCGGTAAGGGTTGTCGTACCATCTTTCACCACCGGCTTCGGCTCCTGGGCCTGGCCCGTGTAGGTCAGATCCGCTATCGCATCCATCGTGATATCCGTAGCATCGATCGCTTTCTTACCGATCGTAAACAATACACCCCCCGTAAAGGCCAGCGTGTAGTTATCCGCCACGAAGCTGCCGTTATCCGCAAGTGATAAAGTTCCATCTGTAATCGCATACGCTCCTTGTGCTTCCCCTGCCGATCGGCTCAGTGTACCGCTGAAGCCCGGTGTCTCCCCATTCACCGCACCATCATGGCTATAAGTCAATCCAGGGTCAAATTGTCCAAATATCTTTGACTGACCTGATAGTGGTGTAACAGCCAAATTACGCTTGTTGATTATCCCATCCGTTCCTGTAACTTGTGCATCAGGACCACCTTCTAAAGAATAGTTGCCAGCATCTGGACCACTTAGCGTTAAGCCAGATACCGTATAATCCGTTATACCTGCATCCTTACCGATGTAAGCACCACTACCACTGACGTTCACATCATCTCCTGTTTGTGGTGTAGCCAAACTAAAAGACAAGGCTGGCATCGTTGCGTTGCCATCATACATTTTAGCTGTTGTACTGGTAAGTACTGCTGTCAATTCCTTTGGTACAACTTCTAATGTACCTTGTAATACTAGCGTATTACTAAAATTGGGACTCGTGAAGGTACTATTCTCCGCTATTAGACTGTAAGTCCCCACAGCTAGCTCTCCACTGCCACTCGATACAGCCTCATCAATGGCTATATCAAACTCTGCACTGCCTGAAACTCCATCTGTCACCGTTACCTTACTCCCCTGTACCTGTGTATTGGAGGTGAGGTCTACCACCTGCTCACTATTTGAACTGTAATAACCCGCTAAGATAACCTGGTAAACTAAGTCATCGCCATAAATCACTTCTATCTCTCCAAGCTTTACCAAAAGCTCATCGGCTGCTACAATGGTATAGTCACCAAGCTGATAGGTGATCTGATAATTGGTAGCGGTTAGACCTGAAGCTTCCAAAACAGCTACATACGTACCTGCCTTCTCTTCTTCAGTGTTTGTCCTGCTGATCACAAAATCACCTGTATTCAGTACCCCCGCATCTTCACCAAACTTAAAACCACTGTAGCTCACCCCGGCATAGCCTGACGCATCAGGCTGCGTTACAAACTTACTGTCATCGTTTACACTTACTATCAGCTCAGCCTTGGTGATTTCAAAATCCACGGCCCCGGCCAGTTCCAGAATGTAGTTGTTCGCCTTGAAGGCCTGGTTATCTGCTAAGGCAAGATCACCAAGCGTTATTTCGTATATACCCGTAGTCTCACCCTGTAACCGGCTCAGCCCTCCTGTAAAAGCAGGTGCCTGGCCCGAAATCTCACCACTATAACTATAAGCTATATCAGGATCTACATCCCCATAGACCTTATCCTGGCCTGATCCCGGGGTCACAGTTAAGGTTTTTGGGAGAATGCTAAAGTTTGCCTCTAATTCTCCAGTGTAATTTCCTGTTCCAGTTATCGTAATATTAGCCGTGCCTGAATCCGTATTATTACTGTAACTTAACGTGTAATCAGTACCTTCTGCTAAAACAGTATTACCGTCTTTCACCACTGGTGATGGCTCTTTTGCAGTACCCGTGTACCCCTGATCGGCTATCGATGAAACTGTAAATAATGAAATATCCTTTGGAGTGATCTCAAAGCTGGTCTCTATAATCCCGCTATAATTGCCGGTCCCCGTTATCGCAACATCAGCCGTACCTACATCCGTATTATCACTATAGCTTAGCGTATAGTCAGTTCCTTCAATCAACGTAGTGGTTCCGTCGTTCACTTCCACTGAAGGTCTCAGCGCAATACCTGTGTATACCTGATCGGCTATCGCCCCGTTATTCAGCGTCGCAACATCTTTTCCTATGATCTCAAAGCTGGTCATAAGAGTCCCGCTATAATTACCGGTACCCGTTATCGTAACATCAGCCGTACCTACATCGGTATTGTTACGATAACTTACCGTATAATCTACCCCCTCAGTCAGTATCGCATCCTCGTCAGTAAGCACCACAAATGGCTCCAGCTCCGACCCCGTATACTCCCGGTCGGAGACCGGATCAATGGTGAGCTCCGAAACATCCTTCGGGGTAATATCAAAACTCGTCTCCAGGCTCCCGCTGTAGTTGCCGGCTCCCGTAATCGTAACCCCGGCCGTACCCACATCGGTATTATTACTATAACTAACCGTATAATCTACCCCCTCGGTCAGCGTCTCATCCGCGTCAGTAAGCACCACAAACGGCTCCAGCGACCCGCCCGTATACTCCTGGTCCGGTATTTGGTTTAAAGTTACTTCAGACAGAGAAGTAGTAGCAGTAGCCACAAATATCGATGAAATCAGTGGGTCGCTGCCGACAACCATGGCTTTTAGAGTGTTTTCTCCGGAGCCACTACCCAGAACCCAACTATCAAGACTTGCAATTCCCTCTGCATTTGTGGTAATCTCAGATGTAGGATTAATATTTCCACTGCCCGATTCCACTTCAAATCGAACTACCACACCGGCAATTGGTTCATTGGCCTCTGAGATTACCCTTACACTTGGTGGTACTGTAACAGCTTCTCCGGTTAATGCCGTTTGTTCATCACCGGCTACTTTAACAATTTTGGAAGGAGAACCTGATATAATTGAGACCGGTGCATTTTGTGCATTTAAAATAGGTAGTGTATAATTTTTGGCTGAGCCACCGCTTCCATCAGTGGCATCTGATAAAGTGATTTTACTGATGTAATTATCATCGGTACTTGTTTCACCATCAGGCCCGGCTATTTCAGCACTGGCAGCGGTTGCATTTGTATAATCCAGCGTTTCTTCATTTCCACCATTACTAACTCCGGTTTCAATAGAAACAAAATCAGTGAGGTCTGCACTTCCATCGTATGGCTTAACTGCACTAAGTACTATCTCTTTTGGTAGAATATTACCATTTACAACCATAGAAGACGCAATACTGTAGTTATCAGCATCACTACCAGATAACTCTAGACCCAATAACTCCACCTCTATATCCTCACCTGCATTTTTTGAAGCGTACTCGGCTTTTGAAAAATCTAGACTGATCTCGTCACCACTTACTAAATTAGCAAATGAATTATCCCTTATAATAGCTTCACGTGAACCATCATAAAATTTATTGAGTTCTTGCAGCTCAAGATTTCTTGGTATTACTGTCAATGTACTTGTGAGCGTTCCTTCTGTAATGGTATAACCTGTTTTCGGGGTACCACCTGAAATTGTGATGGGTGCCTGGCCAACAGTAGCTTCCTGAGGCGCTTTAGGGGATGTTATATCAGGAGGTACAGCGTAGATTTCATTCAAAGACATGCCTGTGATGGAACTTCCGCCTAAATAAACATTTGGCTCTTCTTCAATATCACTTGAAATCTCATAACCAGGGTCTAGGTTACTATTAGTTTCAACTTTACAATCAGCAGCTAAAGTGAACTGAAACCTTAGTGACGGGTGACCTGTCCATGTTTTCGGATTAATTCTAAGTCCAATCCAATCCGAATCACTATTTGAAACAGAATTAAAGACTTCAGTATTTCTATCACTATTTGCAGTGTATATTCCCAAAGATGTCCAGGTAGTTCCATCCTTTGTAGCTTGTAAATCATAAGTTTTCACCCATTGATTATAATCTCCCCTTCCTTTTGTTGTTACTCCCTTAATAATGGAAGCACTAAATGTAATCCCCACAAATTGATTAGTGGCACTCGCAGATTTGCCTGACCAACCTCTCGTAGAAGTAAGCTGTGGGCTATTATGGCTTGTGCTATAATAGCCACTTTGGATATAATTAGAAGAGCCTGGGTCAGGATCTAGATGGGTGATCTTACATTCACTTTCGTCCATACATGACCCTGTTAAGCACGCAAGAGATCCGTATGTTTTTGTAACGTCTTTTGCATTTATTGCGAAATCCGTAGAAAATATTTCTGCAAATACGTATCGATTACCCGGTGCAACTTTATTGGGCGGAAGTGACGTATACGTGGATCCCTGGAATGGGATATTTTCACTGTTTAAACCGCCATATGTATTACCCAGTCTGTCATCCAGATACACAATCCATCGACCAGAAACCGACTCTAAGGCTCCATTCCCGGCCGAATTAATAAAGTTACGTGATGCAACCACAGCAATATCCGATTGACCACCCGTTGACTTTACAATCGTATTGTTATTAAGTGTAATATCGCGACCGAAGAAAGTGATTGGTCCGTTAATATCAGTCGAAGCAGCAACTGTAATGTTTTGATTATTTGATAGCTTCCCGACTGTCAATTCAGAGGCATCGGTAGACACTGAAACATTGGCAATAGGATAGGTAAAGGCATCAGAAAAACTTGAATTGTATGATTCGATGGTCACTTCGCCGGTAGTTTCGATAGCTGATGAGCCGCTGGATCTAAAGCGATCAGCCCTTAAAGTCACATCAGTTGTAGATTCAGTAATTGAACTGTTTGCTAGGCGACCAAAATTCAAATCATATAACCAAATACCGGTGTTGTGGCCCTCGACAGTAATCGCACCATCTGCTGCCAAAATATCAAAATCCCTAAGATACACGCCATAACCGGCACTGGGTGTTTTACCATCAATAACAACCTCTCCACCCCCTGTGGCCTCAATGGTTTTGCTAGATCCCCCAGAATTAGAGATCACACCATAAGAGTGCGCCTCACCTATAATTTCAATAGCTGTCCCAGAGGCCTTGTCTGAGATCAGTGAAAAGCCAGCCGTGGTGCCGCCATTGGCCAACAACACCCCATCGCCATCGTGCGAGGTTCGGGTTTTTCCGTGCAAGGTGATTTTGCCTTGTCCGGCATTGATGAGCAGGTCGTTGTTTTGTTGTATGCCATAGGTGTTGCTTGTGGAAAAGGTCCGCCCACGAACCACCACATCGCCCCCACCTGAATACATTTGTGCGCCGTTGCCGAGAAGGACGCCTCGCCACGTCTTATCATAAGCAAAACCGTCCGGGAGTCCATCACTGGCGACACCGCCATTCGACCCATCATCCAGCCCACCAGCCAAGATTATAGATCCTCCTCCAGTGGCTTGGTTGGTTGCACCTCCTGCACTGTTAAATACAATGGGGTCTTGCGTGTAGATACGACCATCTCCATCGCTATCATTATCTGACCAAAACACAACATTGCCTGTTTTGGTTTGGAAGGTATATCCTGAACGTGCTATAATACCACGTCCAGTTTTGACCACAATGTTTCCACCGCTGGTAGCTTCAAAAAGCCCGCTGGTTGAAGCGTGAAAATACACCCCGTAGGTATTGGTGGTGTTGTTGCCATTGATGGTAATGGCATCGCCATCCGCTAAATCTGAGACCACAGACAATGTTTCTGAGGCGTTATCGGCAAATTCAATGCCATAGCCAGCTGCACCACTGGTTCGAAGGATTTGGCCATCGAAGGCAATGGGCCCTTCGCCGGAGTAAATGTTGAGATCCCCTTGAAAAGAAATGCCTCGGGTGTAGGCATCGTTGTATTTGTTTGTTCTGCCCTTAAAAGTGACCGCACCGCCGCCGGAATAGACCTTCGAGCCAGACCGGACGTAAATCCCATACCTGTTCGTATCATCTCGGGCATAGCCTTCCGGACGGTTATTGCCATCATCGGCACCACCCGCAAAAATGATATCGCCACCACCAGTAGCCTGGTTGGTTTGCCCTCCGATGGAGTTGAAGGTATTGTTACTGCCAATATACAATCGTCCTCTCATAGTCGGTGTATTACCATTAGGCCACATAACAATGTCACCGCCGTTGGTTTGAAAGGTGTAGTTTGAATGTGTGTATATACCACGAGCGGTAGTAGCCACGATATGCCCACCTCCTCTGGCTTCAAAAAGCCCGCTTGCCGTGGCACCAAAATAGATCCCCCAGGTGTTTCTCGAGTTATTACCATTGATGAAAATGGCATCACCACTAGCCTTATCTGAAATCACTGAGACGGAGTTTGACGTCCCATCGGCAAACTCAATACTATAACCCGATACACCATTGGTACGAAGAATCTGGCCATCAAAATTAATGGCACCTTCACCCGAATACATGGTGAGATCACCACGCTGGCGAATGCCCCGGGTGTAGCTGTCGTTGTATTTGTTGGTGCGGCCTTTGAAGGTTACTTCTCCGCCACCGGAATAGACTTTCAACCCCGTATTAAGATCGATTCCGTATCGGTTGGTATCATCTCGGGCATAGCCTTCCGGACGATTGTTACCATCATCTCCACCACCGGCAAAAATGATATCGCCACCACCCGTAGCTTGATCGGTTGCCCCACCAATGGAGTTGAAGGTATTGTTACTGCCAATATGCAATCTTCCTCTATTAGCTCCCGTATTGTTGGGCCACATGACAATATCCCCACCATTGGTCTGGAAGTTATAGTCATCGGTCGTGTAAACTTCACGCTTAGCAGTGATAAGAATATTCCCACCGCCAGTGGCCAAAATATCCATTGTAGCGCCTGCTGTACCGCCCAGGTAAGAGCCAGAGCGACCCGTTGAGGACGCAATGGTGATGGCATCCCCCGTGGGTTTGGCAGATATCAAGGATAAATTATTCACTGTGCTATTGCCCAATTGCAGTGGATAACTGCCATAGCCTTCACGGTTTTTTGCTTCCATTAAGATAGACCCTACGCCCGCATTAATGGTTAAATTCCCGGTTTGGAGAATACCGTGACGATTGGTGGATGTGCTATAGGTCTCCCCCCTTAATACAATATCACCACCACCAGAGTGAAGTTTTACATCGGTGTCGATTTGAATACCATAGGTACTGCTTGTTTTGGCAAATCCATCAGGATAACCATCGTTGTCCGTATCTGCACCACCGGCAAGGATAATATTTCCTCCGCCAGAAAGGTCTGAAGCGGTGCTGCCATTGGCTGTATTTAAGCTGGTACCGTCGTCGAGGTGGATGTCGCCAGAAACATTGTTGGCTGCTGTAGAGTTAGTCCAAAAAACAATATCAGCATTATCGGTTTGCAGCTTGTTGCGTTGACCTAATCGTATGTATTCTTTACTCTTGAAAGTAATTTTACCACTGCCTACCGTCTCAAACACATAATCATCGGCTGTTTGGATGTGATGAGGGGTCTGTAAACGAATGTTCCCGCCACCAGTGGCTTTCATCTCCATTGTGGCACCGGCAGTGCCCGATGTGTTAATACCGTAACGTCCTCCTGAAGTTTTAAGGGTGATGGCGTCACCTGTGGGTTTGGCAGATATCAGCGATAGATTCGCTACTGTGCCGCTGCCCAATTGCAGCGCCCAACTGCCATAGCCAGAGCGGTTTTTGCCCTCCATGAAGATAGAACCCGTGCCAGAGTCGATGGTCAGGTCTCCAGTTTGGAAAATCCCGTGACGATTGGTGCTTGTATTGTAGGTCTCCCCACGCACAATTACATCTCCTCCACCTGAGTAGAATTTAACGCCTGTATCAAGTTGTATACCATAGGTGCTGGTTGTTTTGGCATACCCATCAGGATAGCCGTCATTATCGATATCTGCACCACCAGCTAAAATGATATCCCCACCACCAGAAAGATCGGAAGCTGTGCTACTATTGGCAGTGTTAAATGTAACACCACTACTTAGCTTAATGTGTCCAGAAATGTTGGATGCGGCTGGATTGGTCCACAAAACTATGTCTCCGTTATTGGTAACTAGACTTCCATCTACCTCGATATTTATATTATTGATAACTTTAATTAGAATATCTCCATTATCTTCAGTAGATGTTAAACCACTACTTGTTTTCATTTGCATATAGCCTCCTATAAATGAAATAGGCCCATTGACTACCCATTCGTTTGAGATACTAAAACCAGTAGTATTCCCCTCTTTACCAAAAGTTAAACCCGTAAGCTGACTTACATTACTAATGCGAAGACCACTTGCGTCAGCCGATCCTGAAAATGTATCATTTATAATAGTACCATCAAGGTCCATTTGGCCTCCATAAGAGGAGAAGGCTGTACCATAAGGTTGCATCGTAAAGGCACCTGTACTTTCTATGACCACATATTTATCAGGGCTGCTAAGATTGTTTGTAGTTAGCGTAATATTACCCGATCCACTGTTTAACGTACGGTTTTCGCCAATGGCTTTTATACTGGTTTGTCCTTCTAAAACAATGTCGCCATTGCCATCACTAGTGTTTATATTGGCAGACAAGTTAATTACTTCGGTAGCCCTAATTAACAATTGATTACCTGAAGTACTTACAATAGACTCATCCAGATTAATGGAACTTGCTTCAACGATAAATTCACCATTTAGTAAGCCAGTTTCAATAACTGAAGCTTGAATGGTTGCAGGTCCCGTTGTGGTCAAAGTATTGCCTGTAATACTCCAGTTGGTACCTGAGGCACCAGTTTCGCCATCAACTTTTATTGTAAGCGTTTGAGCTTGTGCTGCACCAAAAACAAAAAATACCAGCACATAACATAATTTCTTTATTATGAAGAATAATTTATCATTAATATTGAATAAAATCATTAGAGACATTAATACTAGTCAAGTTCAACATCTTTCTATAAAGCCTATTGTATAATTATAAACTCAGACCTTCTGTTTTTTCTATGCTCATTTTCTTTACATCTTATCGATTCATCACAATTATTGGCTAAACGCTCTTCCACGTAGGCTTTGGTCTCCAGCCGTTCTGGAGCTATGCCTTTCTCCACCAACCAGGTTTTGGTAGCCTCAACTCGCCTTTGTGATAGTTTACGGTTATATTCTCTATTGCCCCTAATGTCTGTATGGGAGCGTATTTCTATTCTTATCCCAGGATATTCTCTTAGTATCTTGACCACTTTTTCCAACTCGGTCTGCGAGGCAGCTAAGATGTCTGATCGATCAAAATCAAAATAGATGGGTGATAGGTCTAACAGGTTGGCCAGATCTACCGCTGCCTGTATCCCCATTTCTTCCTTCTCTAGCTTACACAATAGCATTTCATTGGACTCTAAGTGGATTGTCCTTTCAAAAAAGCTGTGCTCGGGGTGTGAAATCAAAACTGTATACGATCTCTTTGTTTTCAGGTCACTGATCGTTTCTGTCCCGTCTGTGCTTATGAGCTCTTTCACAATCGCACCATTTTCATCCTTAATCTTCACTTGTGCCCCTGGCACCACTTCACCCGTTTCTGAATCCACTACTTGTAATTCCAGGTTGCGATAGCTTGGTATCTCCAGGCCCGTAAAGCGGTAAATGTCATCTTTACCTAGGTTGTCCGTAATGCGGTTTGAGGTGAAAATCCATTATGGGCACTGGTCTTGTAAATCAGTCCAAAATCATCATATCTCGAATTTAAAGGCTCTCCAAAGGTGTATATGTTTTTAGATTCTGAATTTAAATCTACATAGAACAGATCAAGCCCGCCCAAACCAGGACGACCATCTGAGGCAAATACCAAAACCCCTTCCGAGGTTATAAATAGCAAACTATCCCTTCCTTCGGTATTTATTTTGTCTGTATTGGTTAAATCATCTACGGATTCTACCTCTGAGTACAAGTCTCCCGTCAACTTCGTATCACGGATGAGCAAATTCAGCGCATTACTTGTATCCAACTTTGTTGATTTCATTTTTTTCCCGGGATTGAAAAACATAACTGTTTGAATTTAATGAGACTAAAAAATTGAATCTTTTTAAAACAAAGGACCAAATTCGCTTCAAATTGAGACAATTATTTGCTATTTACAGACATTGATTTATTGCTTACAGGACTAATTACCCAATAACTCCCGGAAGTTTCGCTTGCCTGACTTCCAGGCGGCAGGAACTTTGGCCAGATCTTCCGGTGCCACGGTCAGCTTTAATTCACTGCGCCGGTTTTGCTGATGCTCTTCCTGGCTACAGGGCGTGCCCGCACGACAGTCATTCTCCGGATTACTTTCCCCGTACCAGCGGATCTGCATGCGATCCGAACTTATCTGCCGGTTACGAAGGTGAAAAAATACCGACATGGACCGGTTTTTACTAAGTCGTTCGTTGTATTGCGCTGTCTGCCGTGAGTCGGTATGCGATATGATCTCCAATTTCAAAAACGGATACTTTTTCAACAAGACCTCTGCATCCTTCAATACCTTCGATGCATCCGCCCTGATTGTGTAGCTGTCCAGGTCATAGTACAACATCTCCTGTCCCAATACCAGTGGCCTCATGGAAGACTCCTTCTCCCCAACCATCTTTTTAATCACCTCCATCAACTCTTCGGTACTTCCTACATTTTCAAGACCCCCGGGAAGTGCATAGTCCTCCCCATTATCCGGATACAATTCCAGACTCAAAATACTCCTTCTGTTCTTCTCATGCATCAACTCCGGACAATCTACCTCATCCACACACGGGTTCACTGGCTGCTTCTCCCCTTTCCAGTCCGTACTCAACCGATCCGAAGACACACCGCTACCCTGCAGATAACTCGCCGCAGAACGGCTCCTGTCTTCCGAAAGCTCCTCATTGTATGCGTTCGATGCGCGAGAATCGGTATGCGAGGTAATATTCAAATTGAACTCCGGATAGGATTCCAGCAATGCAGATACCCTGTCTAAAACCTCAGCAGCATCCGGTCTGATATTGTACTTATCCAAATCATAATACACCGAATCGATTGCCAGCAACTTGCCATAAGGTATCGGAACCAACGTGTAATCAATTACTTTTTCCTTCCCTTCAGGTGCCAAGGCACTCAAAGGTACCCTGGCAGGAAAATATCCCGCCTTACGGATCTCAACAGTATAATCTCCCTGCATAAGACTAGCTATTCTGCCATCCTTGATTTCCAGGGGAATCTCTCCACCATCAGCGTTGATCACCTTTAGTTCTAGATCTTCCATCCCATCCAGACGCTCGCCCGATTCTGCACTCACGCGAAGCCTGTAGCGATCCAGCAAAGATGCCAGATAATAGATATCATCCCGACTCTCTGACATCCCCCTGTCAGAACTCAGATACTCCACGCCCTCTTCATCCACAAAATAAGCAAAATCATCCTGTGCGGTATTGTAGGGTTTGCCCATATTCTCCACCATCCCGGTCAGCTTCGAATCAATGCGGTAGATGTCAAGGCCGCCAAGACCAACCGATCTGTCTGAAGAGAAATACAGCTCTCCCTGATGCAAATAGGGGAATACCTCATCTTCCGGACCGTTTACTTTCGGCCCCATATTGATCGCAGAACCGTAACTATCTCCTTCCAGATCAGCGTAGTACAGATCAAAGCCCCCATAACCTCCCGACATGTCTGAACTAAAGTATAACCTGTCATTGTACACAAAACCGTGCATGACACTGTATTCCGACAAATCGTTGAAGGGTAATGCGCGCACCGCACCAAAGCTGCCGTTTTCCTGTACCAATGCATGATAAAGCCCCGCGTGCACCTCATGTCTTCTACGCCTTCTTCCCTGATCGTCTCTTAAAACAGCTGTAAATACCACCTCCTGATTTTCCCCACGCTGATAAAATGACGGCATACTCAGATGATATACCCCTTCCAGGTCTGTGAGTACCTCCTGCAACTCATCCCCCTCCTCTTTAAAGATTTGGTGAAACCCACGGTCATTCAGCCGGTAGCGATCTTCGCCAGAAAAACGCTTACGTACATCAAAACGGATCGGCTTCTTTTGCGTCTGCGCCGAAAGATCCCTATCCGATACAAAATACGTCCTGCCTTCTACATCTTGACTCAAACCATAGTCCGTACCAGGACTATTGATCCGGTCCAAAGAACGGAATTCGATCGTCTCATCCTCGCTGACACTAACTCCGCCATATACCTGCTCACGTTCTTTTTCGCTGAGCACGATGCCCGAATCGCTTAACTTTTCTCCCGCCTGAACCGCAGCACGCGCATAGTTAAGGTAATCTTCCCTATCAGACTCCTCAAACGCTACGGTCTTCTCCCACCAATCAAAGGCCTTTTCATAACTCCGAAGGTAACTGTAACTCTCTGCCGCACGCCTGGCCGAGTAGTACGTCTGCTTCAAACCATACGCTTCTGCATACTGTGTACCCGCATGTTCAAAACGTTTTAAGTCATACTCTATGTCTGCATAACGCAATACATTGCGCTGAGCAAACAGGCAATCGGAGACCAGTAACAGACAAATCCCCACAACTATTTTCCTTATCTGATTCATTGGTTTTCTTTGCTTTTTCAAATTCTTGTAGCTAATCTCATACATCCACTCTATCATCAGAACCACCTGGGATTATTTACAATCTCACGCTTACTTCTCAGGTAAACACCCAGCGATAGCTCATGCGACTCGTTCCTGTAGCTGTTCAGCGCATTCAGATTATAATCATACGCATAGCCTAGTCTCAGCCCAGGCGTGATGAAATACTCCATCACCAGGGCCACTGCATTGCGATTACTCAGGTTCTCCTGTAGCTGATCCTCAAAAATCCGAACGTTCGAACGAAACGAACCACCAAACCATACCTGATCAAAAAACAAAAACATCGCATTCAAATCATAACTCGTCGGTGAACCCTTTACTTGTTTTACCAATACCGATGGCTTTAACTGAATATTCTCCCGAAGATTTAACAAACCCCCAAAAGTCAGGTAATAATGGAAATCATGAAAGGCTACAGCCACATCTTCACGCAGCAAGGCCCTTCGCCCGATAAGGTTATATGCCGATAACCCGGCATAAAAATTGTCATTGTGGTAAAATATACCCGTATTCATGTTCGGTGCCGTAGCAGCTACCCGGCTGCCCGGTAAGGTGGGGTCATCCGGATCCACCGTCACAATCCCCGAAGGATCAAACGCATACTCCGATATGCCCCCACTCAAACCTAGCGACAACCTACCCTTATCTCCCGTATTAATCCGGTAAGAATACGTCAGCATACCCAGGTTGCTCTCCGTCAATCCAATCCTGTCCTGCACATACGAAACGCCAAAACCCATGCGCCCTTCATTTGCACTGAAATCAGCTGCTAACGACAGCGTACGAGGGGAACCCGGAAATTTTACCCACTGACTCCGGTAGGTCGTCTGTATGTAGCCCTCATTCTTATAGCCCGCATAGCCCGGATTGATATGCAGACCGTTGAATATGTACTGACTGAAATGAGGAAGCTGCTGCGATTCAGCCGGAATACTTGCCATCAAAAACAAACTCGCAAAAAAGCCTACTATGTAATTATTTTTCATCTTGTTTTTTTTTATCCTCTAAGTGGACAATACGACCGGCAGAATGAATAAACCCAGCCGGACGTATTTTATATCCTTATCTCATTTCTTCTTTTACCACCTGTATGAAACCTTTGAACTCGATCGTATTTCCTTCTTCATCGCTCACCTTCAACAGGTAGAAATACGTGCCGGATACCAGCCCATCTGCACTCCAATCATTCTGGTAATTCTCACGCTCAAAAACATGGTCTCCCCACCTGTTCAAAATCAACAGCTCGTTGCTCACATATTTACCCAAGCCTGGTATCTCAAACGTGTCATTAACCCTGTCTCCGTTTGGCGTAATCGTATTCGGTATAAAGAATGGTTTTACCGTAACTGCCGGGGAAGAAGAGCTGTTGTCATCCGGGTCTAATTCTTGTTGCGGTGATGAAACCGAAGCCTTATTGACAATGCGCTTCTCTCTATCGTCGGACAACGGTGCTGCTTTAACACGTAAACTAATCACTACCTTCTCCCCGGCTGGAAGTGATGCAAACGTCCAGCTAATCTGTTGACCATCCACTTCTGTACTCCCTGAAAAACCGCTCAGATCGGAGGAAACATAACGCAGGCCTTCCGGAAGGGTATCCCTGACTACTGTTCCCACAGCATCCAGGGGTCCGTCGTTCTCTACGCTAAGCAGGTAAGTGAATTCATCCCCCTCAAATACTTCCGAAGTATCCACTGTCTTCGTTATCCTCAAATTGACACCGTCAAGTACCTCTACAATCGCCATCGCTTCGTCACAATTATCCGGATCTAAGACATCACAGATCGTATAAACGATCACATAGCTCCCCGGAGATGCTCCAATCGGTACAATCAAGTTCCCATCTTTATCGATGGTTACTCCTGCCATGCCTCCATCATCTTTAACAGTGATGCTGACCTCAGAGGCTATCACCGGATTATCGTTGATCAGGTCATTATCCAACACATTACCGGGTACTCCTCCGGTCAAACCGTTCACCCCATTGTCCTGGAAATTATCCATGTTCGCCACCAAATCATTCGGTGCAACCAAAATATAGATCGTCGCGTCCACACAGGACTCAGGAGTACCGCTGTCACATACGCTGTACACGAAACTCATCTGGCCAATGAATCCAGGGACTGGGGTAAAGGTGTAGCTGCCATCTTCATTCAATACAAACACGCCTTCTTTACTCTCAACACGTTGCGGAGTCACAGTCAATTCATCACCTCTTAAGTCAGCATCATTATCCAGTACATTCCCGACTGCTTGTCCCGCAGATGGAGTTCGTGAAAAGTCATCTCCCGCGACCAAGCCATTCGGTACAGCTTTATCCAAAACATTAATCTGTTGTACAGCCATAGCGCATAATGCAGGGTTACCAGTATCACAAACGGTGTAGCTGTAACTATCTACTCCCACAAAGCCTGGGTTAGGCGTATAAATAACATCCCCGGTTACCGGATCTACTGTTACTGTTCCATTTGTAGCCGGATCATTAATCTTTACAGAACCAGGATTCAATACAACTCCGGGTCTGCCAGCGCCGTCATTGCCCAGGGTATTTACCCTTACAGGATCTCCCTCTCTGCTTACACCGAGGTCTGCATTTACAATCGGTACCTGATCAGAAACAGCAGGATCCTGTACCGTAACACTTAACAAGGCTTCCACACATACCCCATCGGGTCCACATACAGGTACCAAATACTTATACACCCCCGGTTCTGTTGCCTCAAAAGTATAGGTTCCGTCAGGATTCATTTCAATCACAGCTCCTTCAGGATTGCCTTCATCCGCAACTGGCGTACCGTAAGTCGTACCCGCAGGCACTACATCATTTGTACTTACATCCCCCCTGATCGGACTTTCAATGTACGCTACATTAAAATCAGGATTTGGTGCCAGTGCCGGTTCTACCAGAATATGAAGCGTCGCTGTCGCACAGCTCGCTGGCTCCTGGTCATCACATACCGTGTACACTACCTCTAACGGTCCGGAAAAACCTGCTTCAGGAGCGAACGTGTAGCTGCCATCTGCGTTGAACTCAAGGCTGCCAGGTAGATCCGAAGGATCCGTTACCAACGTCGCACTCAATGCCGCATCCGGATCCGTATGACCATCGTTCGCCAACACATTGCCGATTGCCGTTGCCGTACCGTCCTCATTCGCATTCAACAACGCAAAGTCATCTGATGCCGTCGTCTCTTCCGGCATCCCCTCTGGTACTACTGTCACTTCTACCTCTGCCGACTGACAGTTTGAAGGATCCGAGGTGTCGCAGACCGTGTAATCAAACACATCCGTTCCAGTAAAGCCCTCATCAGGAGTGTAGGTCACCGTACCGTCGTCATTTATCGTTATTGTACCATTCTCAGGCTGTTCACTTATTGTTAAGCTTGATGGGTCAAGGTCCGTACCCACATTGCCCGACTGGTCGTTTGACAATACATCGATCACCACAGGGGTCTCTTCCTTAGCCGTTGCTATGTCCGGATTCGCTACCGGTAAATTGTCATCCGATTTTGGATCCAATACCGTGATTTGTAGTGGTACCAATGGACAATCAAGTACCTGACCCGGGCCACACACTGGTACCATATACTCATATACACCTGGCTCGGTGGCTTCAAAGTCATAACTGCCATCCGCATTCATCGTAAGCTCTGCACCTTCTGGATTATCCTCACTTGGCTCCGGGCTTCCATAAGTCGTTCCATCGGGACTCAGATCATTGGTAGAAACATCACCACTAACCGGCACATTTATATCTGTGACCTTGATGTCTACAGGTGTTATGACTGGATCAACATCTATATACAAAGTTGCTGAATCTTGACCACCAAACCCATCGGTTATGGTGTAATCTACCTCTACTACTGTATCAAGTCCTACTACAGGAACAAAAGCATATGTACCGTCGCTATCAACCGTTAATGTTCCCAGATCCTCTATATCAATTACTCTATCAGAAGGATATGTGATACCATTTACAGTAAAATTTAATACAGCTAATTCATCCCCATCCCCATCTATATCATTTTCCAGAAGGTCCCCTTCTGCGGGAATAAGATCCGAAGTCGATGTATTCAGATCATTGGCAACTGGATCTATATTAAAATCAGTTACACTTATATCCAGGGAAGCTGTATTACACTCTATAGGATCTCCATCATCACAAACCGTATATTCAATGGATGGCACTGGCCCTACATAATCTTCAGATGGAATAAACTCATAGCTACCATCTGAATTCATAGTTATTTCTCCAACTTCTTCACCATCTGGGTCAGTCAAAGCAGCGTTTCCTCCATTATCTGTAGACACATCAACCCCTCCAACTTCAAACTGGGTAACTGTTAACGTATTCTCCTCCACGTCAGAATCGTTGTCCAATACATTACCTTCCTTGGCTTCATTTTTACGGGTTAGCAAGTTATCGTCAACTGCATTCGGCGGATCATTTACAGGGTCAACTGTAATTTTAAGATCAGCATCAGTGGTATTTCCCTCACCATCCGTTATACCATATTTAATAGGAGGAACTTCTCCATTAAAATCTTTATTTGGGGTAAATGAATACGTCCCATCGGAATTCACATTAACCGTTCCCACACCTGGTATTACTGCATCTACACCAGGAGGGTAGGTAAATAACTCCCCATCAACAGAAAAACTAATTTCGTTAATAGATAACTGTAAATCAGGAAATAATGGATCAGGTTCATCATTTCCTAACAAGTTGCAAGATGAATCTGCATCTACATCGTCGACACAAGCTAAATTTGAATCTTCATCAATAGTCCGTGTATCGTCATTTGCTGTTGGTACCTGAGGTTCAGGCTCAACATAAATAGATAAATCAGCAGTAGTTTCTTCTACTCCATCAGATACGGTGTAGGTAATGACAGGTACATCACCTTCCCTGAATTCATCAAGAGGAACAAATTCGAAAACTCCGTCTGCACTAATAGAAATGGTCCCGATTTCGTTACCATCTTCATCTTCTATGGCAGATTCTCCACCATCCGAAACGTCAACAATAACCGTTTCGCCGTTGACTTCAAACTGTGAAATACTAAGTACATCACCATCAACATCAGAATCATTGTCCAGCAAGTTGCCATCAGCAGTTGTACCCTCACTGATTCCAACCACTTCACTTACTGTTAACGGAGCATCGTTTACAGGATCTACAGTAATAGCTAATGCAGCTGAGTCGGTTGCCCCATTTATGTCAGAAACGATATAATTGATAGGAGGAACCTCCCCATTATAATTAGGAGCCGGAGTAAAAGTGTATGAGCCATCATTATTGACTTCTATTATTCCAATATCAGGCATATCAACCGTTGTGCCTGCATTGTAACTGACACCATCTACAGTAAACTCTGTTATCTCTAGTATATCTCCATCCGGATCAGTAGCATTATCGAGTAGATTACCGGAAAGTGGTGTATCCTCATCAACATTTTGCGTGACATCTGCCGCCACCGGTGCCTTATTAATTTTGGTAACTGTAATATCTAAGGTTCCTAAATCAGAACCTTTATCTGTTTCTGAGATCTTGTAACCAATGGATGGAACTTTGCCATAATAACCATCAACCGGAATAAATGTATAGGACCCGTCATCATTAAGCGTGATGGTACCTACACCATCCATAACCACTTCCTCCCCTAACACAAATGGATTTTCGATAGGATCACCATTATTATCACTAATTACCAACGGTTCGCCACTATCATCAAATATTGTGAACTCTGTCAATGTAACATTATTATTTCCTTCAGAGTCCAAATCGTTGATTAAAATATTACCTTCCAGCGTCTCTTCCTGCTCTGTGACACCAATATCATCAATCGCTGTAGGCACATCTCCTACTTTTAACTTAGCTGCATCAGTATTTTGATTTCCACAGACAAAATCGTTTTGAACAATGGACATCCTGTATCTGTAGCCGGACATATCCGCCGTAATATTGTTTACGGTCAATTCAAAGGTCTGTGAACCAGAATAGCCCTGATTGTCTACTACATCATTCCAGGAAGCACCTCCATTTGTGCTTATTTGCCATTGATAGATAGGCGGAGAACTGACATTACTTGTATCTACTGTTGCTGTAAATGTAGCAGATTGCCCATCACCAAACACCTCTAAATCCTCTGGTTGCTGAGTAACAGTACTACCGCTACCCGCTTCGATAGCATCACTATAAGTATATACACCAGCATATTCACCTGTTTCTTCTCCTGTTTCTAAGTAATCTGCTAAACCATTGTCACCGAAGGGCCCGGACACAATACCGCCAGTCGAAGTTGGCTTAAATACACTTCTCGCAAGAGACTCAGATCCAGCTTCATAGGCATCTGGACAGCCATCGCCGTCTGAGTCTAAGTCTAAATGATTTGGAATACCATCGCCATCGTCATCAGATAAACAGTTATCAGGTTTAGGATACATAGAACTAATAAAATTGTCTGTATCCGTTATACCCAATTCTTCAGCTGTGTAAAAACAATCTGGTGATTCTATATGGTCTAAAATCCCATCATTATCATCATCAAGATCAAAATAATCTGGAATGCCGTCATTATCTGTATCTAAACAAAGGTTAACTTGATCATTTATAGCAAAATCGTAGGTGTAATCTCCATCAAAACCACCACTCTCCGGCTCTGTTTCTATTGAATCTGCAAAACCATTTTCACCGTAAGGTCCAGGTATGACACTGGTACCAATATCTCTGGTAACACTCGATTCTACCGCATCAGGACATCCATCATTATCACTGTCAAGATCGAGCCTATTGGGAATACCGTCACCATCTGTATCTTCCTGACAAGGAGGTGGTATGGTACCAATAAACTCAAGAAATCCATAGGAACTTCTATTAGCTGTTGTGCCATCACCAAAAGCACCTCCAACATTATGACCTACATTACCAACATAAAAGTCGTCTCGCAACACTGGTGTAATATGGCCACCATTGGCAACTGCTATAAGGTTATCATCTGCTGAAATCCCATTAGGCGTCGTAGGCAATGACTTATCACCGCCTGTACCTATTGTATTGGCATTATTGGACCCCCAAGATAGGAGCTGACCATTATTTTGAATCACCGAAACGGTAGGGTAATTCCCTGATGCGTGCTGAGCACTTAAAAATTTCACGTCTTCTAAAGGTGCAGCACCTGCACTGTTCTTAACTGTAAGCCAGGTTCTACTTTCACTGGTATTTCCCTGACCTAGAACCCCGGAACTGTTTTTCCCTAGGGAATACACACGCTGGTCTGAACCTAGGACAAAGTAGTTCATTACATTATTACCAGTAGCTGCAATGGATACAACCTCTACGCCACTAGGTAGTGGATTCGCCATTTTAGTAGCGTAAGTACGTTTTTCTGCAACTGAGCCATCACCTAAATAAGTACTTTTACCCCAGGTGTAGAAGGTATTATTTACGCTGCTGTAAGCAAATGTACCTCCACTAGCTGTTACTGCATCGCTAATGTTCTCTAAGGCTGTATTGGCGCTGACTTTCACCTCTGTAAAATCAGTGCTAGTACTTGTCAAGCCTGCACCATTTTCTGAGGCGTCAATGCTACTGTAGGTATAGACCTTGCCATCTACCATCACAAAGCTCATGGAAACACCAGAAGTTATAGACATGGATTTTACTCGCGTAGGAATAATTTCAGAAGGGAGGTCTACTTTTGAAAATGCATTATTACCATCTATTGTTCCGTCTCCCCACATCCAGAAGCCTTGTGTAGTGAGGATTGCAAAGGAACCTGTTCTGTGTGCTTGCGCATGAAGAATGATACCATCATAATCGTAGCCGTTTTCTGGCGTGACTAAGGTAGGATTAGGGCTGCTTCCGGATCCAGATGGTGGAGAGTTAACACCAGCAGCATAGTACATACCAGGGCCTCCAGACCACATGGAGCTGTGAAATCCTGCTGAAATGTATAAAGTTTTATTAGCTTCTGGATCACATTCTATGATATCTAAGACACCATCATTATCATCATCTATATCTAAAAAGTCCGGAATGCCATCTCCATCGGTATCGATACATGCATCAATCGAATCATCTAAAGCATAGAGGTAGGTATAATCCCCGTCAAAGGTAGCATCCCCAGGATTTACCTGAATGCTTTCTGCAAATCCATCGTCATCATAAGGACCGGCAACGGTATCTGTATCGCCTACGCCAGCCTCTTTAGAATCAGGACACCCATCACCGTCCGAATCCAGGTCTAGGTGATTTGGAATACCGTCTCCATCCTTGTCATCTAAACAGGTTCCGGTCTTAGGGTAGAAAGAAGGATTATACGATGTCGCTTCTACATCAAAATAGATCTCTGTTGCTATTCCTTCTTTTATGATTCCAGCATCTACACCTTTGATACGATAGTATTTGTAGGCTTCAGTACTACTGTCAAGAGTGAACTTATTCGAATTAGTAAGCTCAAAATTTCCGTTTTCTGTAAAATTGGTGGTATTTGAAGGGTTTTCAGGTGAAGACATTAGGTCTGTCCAGTTCGTCTTATCATTCGACCCTTGTACCATGACATCATTTGCAAAAATCTGTGTTGATGATGATTTCTTGATGTACAAGTTGTTCAGCTTGATCTTTCTATAGAATTCAAAGAAGAAAATATCTTGATCCTGCTGCTCTTGTGAAGACAGAAACTGAAATCCACTTTCATCACCATTACCATCTAATAGCGCCTCAGAATCGTTGTTAGGCTCCAAGCCGAACAAGTCAGAAGACACATTCATAAAGCTGGTCTTGTCAGCAGAATTCCATTCATTCACAGAAAAGAAACAAGATGGAGACTCTACATGGTCTAAAATACCATCATTATCATCATCGATGTCGAATAAATCCGGGATGCCGTCGCCGTCTGAATCTTTACACGCATCAATTGATTCATTTAGAGCATAAGGATAGGTATAATCCTTTATAGGTACACCAGAATCTGGAGAAGTTTCCAGGTCATTAATAAATCCATTCTCTCCGACATCACCGGTAAGCGGTAATTGCGTACCAAGTGATAAAATTCCAGCTTCTACGCCATCATTACATCCATCGTTATCAGAATCTAAATCCAAATGATTAGGTATTCCGTCACCGTCATAATCACAAGGACCATTTTCACCTTCAAGAATACCTAAACTCAAAATCTGAAAACTGTAGTTTTCTCCTGCAAAGGAATTGCCTATCGTAGTCCAATCATAGGTTAGGGTAAATGGATTTTCGGCAGTAGCCACCTGCTTAAACTCAGCCAGGACAAACTGCTTATTGGTTGAGGGACCTAATGCACCTTTAAAGTTTGTGGTAAAAGTGTCCTCAGGTGAAACCACATCACCAATGGCATACCTCTCCTTAATATAATACGGCTGCGGCACACCAGAAACCCTTCCGTTACCAGCACTGGAGGACATTTTCAACTGTCTTGGGTGGAACCAAAACCCACCGTTCCCACCTTCGGTACCGAGTACGGTAAGATTGAGTCCTGCAATATCCGGAGCTGGCTTAATAGTGAAACGAAGCCTACGTTGAGCAGAAGACGTACGTCCCCTATCAAACATACCTCCAATTATCGAATTGTCTGATGGGTTAACCTTAATAAAAGGCTTCCTTGGCTCAGGAATACCAAATTTACCAAGTACAAGATTCGTCACTGCATCTATTTCTACTTCTGCTAAAAGTTGGCCTGTATTGGCAACTATATTATAAACTGCCTTATCGGAGTTTTCGCTGACGGGCTCCCAGGTATAAGAGTTTATTTCCGGCATTGATGGGCATTCGACTTCATCCAACACACCATCATTATCATCGTCTATATCAATTTGGTCTGGTATTCCATCTCCATCAGTGTCTAGACAACCTGAAACATCAGCATCTAAATAAGCAGAGGATAACTCATAACTTGTAGTTGCAAGTTGTGTGTCGTCTGACTGTAGCAAGGCAGATAATCCGTTGTCACCATAAGGACCATCTATGGTCTCGCTAGTTAAACTTGCATTCTTCCCACTTTGCGCCTCAACGGCATCAAAACAACCATCACCATCGGAATCGGTATCAACCGCATTAGGAAGGCCATCTCCGTCAATATCTATTTCCTTTGTACAAAGATTCGCTGAAATGCCCCATGTTTCCTTATAAAATTCTGCGCCGGAAGCTGAGGTAAAATCAGCACTAATCGTAAAGTCTCGGGTTAAATAGTTGATGGGTATGGCAATATACCAGGTTGTTTCTGATACCTGTAATCGTTGTTGGGTGAGGACATCCCCTGAAGAATACCCTTGGCCATCTACATGAGAGGAAAGCTGATTATCCGGATCAACCACTATACCACCAATTGGAATACTCCAGGTTAACTTGATATCTTGTGCCTCATTTTTTATGGTATTCTCTGAATCATTATTAAACAGATTTGCTCCAAATCTTATTTCAGATATACTGGATGTATTAGGGGAAATAGTAGCTCTATATGAGTAATTGCCATCACTGTTTTCATTTATCGTAAAATTCGAAACACTTTTATCTGTTGAGAATTCATTTAATTTACTTAGGTTTGAGAATTGATAATTGGTACTCGCTCTGAAGTCTCCGTTATTGAAGGTTCCTCCTCCACCCATAGAAACACCTGAACTAATGGTATAGCTATTGACATAAATCCCGGGGCCACAGTTATATTCATCACTATCCAGAATACCATCATTATCATCATCTAAATCATCACGGTCAGGAATACCATCTCCATCGGTATCTGCACAGGCAGAAACCTGAGAATACGCCAGATAATTCGTTTGTGGATAGTTTACTTGAGTCCCTTTCGTATCATCTACTTCCAATTCGTTAAATAAACCATTATCACCAACATCGCCTGTGAAAGTTTCTAACGCCGTATCTGTTGTTGCACTTGCTTCAAAAGCATCAAAGCATCCATCACCATCAGAATCTGTATCCAGGTGATTTGGAAATCCATCGTTGTCATAATCTTCAGAAAAACACAAATCTGCACTCACTCCCCATCCGTGATTGGATGGGATGTCAGAAAAATCATGCTGAACATTTAAATCGAAGGATTGACCAGATAGGTCTGCATAAAATATAATAGACCAGGTGGACACTCCAACGTTACGGGGAGCGTTTGTAGTTACAGACATGCCCGAAGTGAGGACGTCCCCATCGTTTTCTTCAAGCTGATTATCTGGATCGCTTATCACTGCTTTTATATCTGGATTCCAAGTTAATGTGGCTGTACTTACCGGTAATTGATAATCAATAGCCACAGAATTGGAGGGCACCTGAGGCCCAAAACGAACCTGGCTTAGCAATGATGGCTCCGTAGGGCTGATTGTAAAATTGCTGGTGTAATACTTGCTATCGTCATTTCTAATATAATAGTGCAAGCCTCCTTTGGATATATCTATAGCTGTTGTATTATTTAGAGGGTCCGATAGATTTAAAAAGTCAATGGCATAGGATGCACTTGCCATGCCTTTCGTCATAATCCCTTCAAACTTCTGGTGGTCATCATTCTCGGTTGCAATGATGTCTGGCACAGAAAAGAAGGCTAATCCGCAATTTAGCTCTGCTGCATCCAAAATACCGTCATTATCATCATCGATGTCTGCTGCATCAAAAATACCATCCTGATCAAAATCTTGACACCCTTTAATACTGGCAGACCTTGCATAGTAGTAGGTAGATTCAAAATCGTGGGTAGCGTAAAACGTATCATCATTCGATACAGAAGAGGACCATCCATTAGTTCCAAAACCTGAAGTAAATTTTTCGAACCCAATCGTAGTAGAAGCTCCGCTTTCAAAAGCATCAAAACAACCATCACCATCCGAATCCAGGTCCAGGTGATTAGGAATACCATCTAAGTCATCATCAAGATCAACCCTTGAATAAAGACTGATGCCATAAAACTCTTTGAAAAGTTTGCCTGAACCTTTATTTGGTGTCACCGTAGCATCAAAAGAGAACGGTACTTGCGTAGGAACAACGTGGAAAATAATTTTCCAGCTTTCAGAATCTTCATCCTGTATAAAAACATCTCCATTTTGGCTCAAGACCTCTCCTGGTTTTATTTCGTCTCCGGTATTGTGAGATTGCAATTGATTATCCGGATCGTAGACCACTGCAAAAGCTGGTGAGTCCCATGTAAAACTTAAGAGTTGGGGGTTATTTTGGTGGTCACTATTATCAGAAGTCCTATTGATCGGCGTATTCGGACCAAATTCAATCTTACTAATATAGGGCGTCATTGCGTATTGATCACTTTCCAGAGGCTCTATGTTATAAGACATAGTAAAAGGTTCATTTGTAGCACTCTGTGTATCCACAAAGTGGTGAAGTCCCTCTCCCCCAATAACTAAACTACCAAGGGAACCAACGCCAGAAACAGCCATATCTACATCAAATTCAGTACCTCCACCCATGGCTGTGGCTGAATACGTTCTATTGGTTGTGTTGACATCTCCAACAGAAAAAACTGTCCTACGCGTGTCCATCTCTATATAATCAGGAATACCGTCATTATCACTATCTAAATCCAAAACATCTGCCACACCATCTTCATCGGTATCAATACAAGCGTTAAAATCTTCATAAATGGCAAACTGGACATACGTTGACCTATAATTGATAGTCCCTGTGGTGCCTTCTTCAAAATCATCTAATAAACCATTAGCATTGGCATCAGTACCCGTAGGGTATTGATTGATATCATTACTTGTAAGAGAGGTATTCCCTGCTTCAATTGAATCACTACAACCATCACCATCACTATCCAGGTCTAAGCGGTTAGGTATTCCATCACCATCAGTATCAATATCCTCACAAATTGAGGGTAATTCATCCGTATTACCCTCAAGAAAAATATCGAAATAGGATTTAGGTGTTGCATTTGATGTTGATACTACAAACTGAAACTCCTTATCATCTACTTCATCTGTATATATTACCTCTTCGTTATGAGACATGATCAGATTACCATCAACATCAATATCCAATATAAATTCATCATCTGCACTGTAGGTCCCCTGATACTCCCTTACCCCAAAGTCACGAATGTCGAAACCTGAACTGCTTATAAAGTAAAACTTATGAGACTTATCATTCCAATTTCCTGTTGTCTGGTTTTTTGTCGTCCCAATAAGACCAATCATTGAGTTTGAATTGACATCATCTACTTTAAACTTAAGCCTTACTGGAATTTCAAACGTGTCATCACTGTAAGTACTCACCCAACTTCCTTTCAAGCGTCTTACCACTATGCTATCGCGTGCCGGAGCATCAATTTTTACCGAAACAGGATTGTTATAAGACAGGCTTTTTTGATTTGTTGTGAATCCTAAAAGCTGACAATTATCGGTTTGCTCTTCAGTATCTAATATACCATCATTGTCATCGTCAATGTCATAAACATCAGTTATACCATCGCCATCTGTGTCTGTGCATGCATTGATACCATCATTTATCGCAAAACCGGTATATGCAGCATTATAGTTATTATCTATAAAACGATCTAGGAAACCATTATTATTGGTATCGGTTCCTGTTTGAAACTGTTCTGTAGAATTCTCAGAAAGAGCTAAACTTCCAGACTCAACTCCATCACTACAGCCATCTCCATCACTATCCAGGTCATGG
>Ga0008836_100427_pt1 | contig 28219 bp, 27 predicted proteins | sample HotLakConsUCCR28_FD_62214 | JGI IMG/M metagenome (GOLD analysis project Ga0008836, IMG submission 62214) | Hypersaline microbial mat communities from Hot Lake, Washington, USA - Hot Lake Consortium UCC-R28 (Hybrid Assembly) ... | reverse complement strand
AATGGCTTACTCCAAGTACAATAATTAAAAAATCCTATTTGCTTGAAAATGGGATTAAATGGGATGAAGACATACCTTATTTTCAAGATATATTCTATAACCTTGCTTTATTGAGTCACAAACCTTCATACCATTTTTTTTCTGATTCTATTGATTGGATTTGGGTACATGCCAAAGCAAGTATGGGAAACCAAATAAAAAAAGATAAGGTAAATTCATCCCATTTAATTTTCTTGAATTCCTTAAAGGAATTGATGGACAGACTGGAAGTTTCAAAATCAGTCCAAAAACTTGTTTACCTTAAAAGGATGTATTTGGTATTTTCTCATATTCATGTTTTTGATGAAAATGCCAAAAGAAAAATAATTGACCACCTTGAGTTTCTTAGAAGCAGTAATTTGTTGGGTAGGTTCGATTTTATATTTTACCATTTTCAAATTGCTATAGGATTTAGAGCAAAGAATGAAAAAAGTCAATTACTAAGTTTTTTATTTTATAGGTGGATTGATTTCAAAGTCAATAGAAAAATAAAAAGATATAGAGAAAATTTTTTAAGTAATCCGATTGATTTAAATAATGTCATAAATAATGAGTCATTATTGGATTTTAAAGCATCCGATTCTAAATGAAAATTATCAGGATTGTTCCATTTTTAGATTTTGGTGGGGTTGAAAAAAGGCTGGAACTGACGGCTACAGGTTTTTTGGGAAAAAAGAATCATGAATTGATTATTATAGTATTGTCTGTAATAGGTTCCACAGGTGAGAAAATAAGGGACATGGGTTTTGATGTAATATCTCTAGGATTAAATCCCAAAATCCCAAATATTGGAATTATTCATAAGCTTTATACCCTATTCAAATCTCATCATCCTGATGTGATTCATTGTTCAGGTGCAGAGGCTAATTTCCATGGTTTGCTTGCCGGAAAGTTGGAAGGAGTGCCTGTAAGGATAGGAGAGGAAATTGGATTTCCAAAACATGATTGGATGTGGAGAATGATTTTTGGTTTAACTTATAAACTTGCCCATCAGGTTATCGGGATATCAGAAGCTGTAAAACAGCGGGTTGTTGATTTGGGTGAAGTGGATAGGGAGAAAGTGAGGGTGGTTTATAATCCGGTAGCTTTGGGGGAAGGGGTTGGCGAAAGTTATAAGAATAGGGATATAAAATCAGGAATCACAAAGTCATTTGTATTGGTGACTACGGGAAGGTTGGTTCAAATAAAGAATCAGGAACTCTTGATCAAAGTTTTTTCCCGCTTGGTATTGAATAATCCAACTAAGGAATTGGAGTTGTGGATAGTAGGAGAGGGGCCTGAAAGAGAAAGCTTGGAAGCTACCATTCAAGATTTGGGCATTGGGGATAAGGTAATGCTGTACGGTTATCACGAGAATGTATTTCAGTTTTTGAATCAGGCCGATGCTTTTGTATTGCCTTCTCTTTCAGAAGGTTTTTCCATTTCTTTGGTCGAAGCTATGGCCAGCGGTTTGCCTTGTATAGCCACCAAGATCGGAGGACCTTCAGAGATTATCAATCCCGAAACCGGGTATTTAATAGATCCAAAAGATTCCGATGATATCCTTGATAAAATTCAGAAAGTCATAGATTTACCTGAGAATGAAAGGCTCGAATTGGGTCGGAGGGCAAATGAGGATGTTGAAAAGAGATTTTCAGTCGAAAAATATGTGCAGGACCTTCTGAATTGCTATCAAAATCAATGAATTGAAATTTAACGAATAAATAAAATTGCCCCTTGCTTGATATATTAATCCTATTTGTTTGCATCGTTGCTTTGGTCAATACCAATCAAAGTATTGCCAAAAAGCATGGATTGCCTGCCAAATATATCAATCAGCTTCACTTATTATTGGCCTTTCATGTCTTTTTCAGTATAGTATTTACCGTTTACATTTTGAATTTGGGGGGAGATTCTTACGGCTATTGGAAATACCTGATGGAGCAAGTTCCTGTTCATTACAGGACCATGGGTGAATTTTTTGGAACCAGTACGACATTTATCCTTTGGATGAATTTTTATCCCAGCAAGGTATTGGGATTGGAATACATCACTGGAAATATGCTGTATGGATTTTTGGGTTTTATAGGGTTGCGGTATTTGTTTGTGATGGTGGCTGAATTGTTTCCGACAAATTTTAAAATACTAAAAATACCACTTTTCCCCACCATTTTCTTTTTTCCCAACCTACATTTTTGGACCGCCGGTGTAGGAAAAGACACGATTTGTTTCTGGGGCATTGCCTGGTTTTTTTATGCGGTTCAGAATTATAAGCTGCGCTGGTGGCAAGGAATAATTGCCCTGTTTTTCGTATACATGGCCAGACCGCATATGGGAATGAGTATAGTGGCAGGTTTTGTCTTGGCAATTGTATTGGGTTCTGAAATTAGAGTTGGATACAAGGTGGGATTGCTGGTGTTGGCAGGTTTGGGATCCATTTACCTGGCAGCGGGGACCTTGGAGTTTCTGGAAATCGAAGATTTTTCCCTTGAAACCTTGGATGCCTTGGCTACAAGAAAATCTGGATTTCTGAGTATTGCCAAGTCTTCCATCGATACTTCAGGGTATAATATCTTTATGAAGATATTTACCTATATGTACCGCCCCTTGTTTTTTGATGCGCATAATATCATGTCTTTTTTAAGTGGCTTTGAAAATATCCTATACCTGTATCTTTCTTTTTTTATTTTCAGAAACTGGACCCCTGAAGCCCTTCGGGACATGCCGGTATTTATCAAGGCAGGGATGATTGCCTTCGTCCCCATCACCATAGCCTTCGCCAGTTCATTGAGTAACCTGGGCATTATCATGCGGATGAAGAATATGACCATGATTTATTTCTTATTGTTCTGTTTCTTCCTGGTTGTATACAATAAAAAACAACGCTACTTGCGGGCCATGGACCGGAAGCGGTTTTTTCAACGCCGGCAGGCCATTATTGATAGTAAAAAGCAAGTATCGTCCCTTGATTGATTCTCATTGCCCAAAAAAATCCTTTTTCTTCCCAAATATCCCAGAAAAGGAGCCAGTAGCCGCCTGAGGACCTACCAGTTTTTGCCCCTCTGGACCGATGCAGGCATAGAGGTGACCGTATCTCCCTTTTTTACAGATACCTATCTGGAAAACCTTTATGCCAATAAAAGACCGGCATACCTGCATGTTTTGTCCTGCTACTGGCGCAGGTTCAAGGTGCTGCTTGCTGCGGGTAAATATGATCTGGTCTGTATGGAAAAGGAATTGTTTCCTTACCTTCCGGCCTTGCCCGAATGGCTGCTTTCTCGTCAGAAAGGCTATTGGGTGGATTACGACGATGCCGTCTTTCACAATTACGATCAGGGAAAATATTCCCTTATTTCCCGCCTGATCCCCCATAAAATTGACCGGGTGATGCAATGGGCTGCTGTCGTCACTGCCGGCAATGATTACCTGATGCAGCGGGCTCAGGTAGCCGGAGCAAAAAAAGTATTGCATTTCCCTACCGTGATCGATCCATTACGCTACCAAAAAAAAGTACATGCAGACAAGGATGCCGTGACCATCGGTTGGATAGGCTCTCCCAGTACTCTGAAATACCTGGTAGACCTGCTTCCGGTTTTGGAAACCCTGCACAAAGAATTTGATGTTGAGCTCCTGCTCATCAACGGAAAAAACCAACCTGCCTATAGCGGAAAGGTAAGAACCATTCCCTGGTCCGAAGCGGGAGAAGCAGCGGCCCTGCTGCAAATGGATATCGGCATCATGCCCCTGCCTGACAATCCCTGGGAAAGGGGCAAATGTGCCTATAAACTTATCCAATATATGGCCTGCGGACTACCGGTAGTAGCCTCCCCCGTGGGAATGAATACCGAAGTGGTGGTACAGGGTATCAATGGGTTTCTGGCACAAACCGAAACCGAATGGATAGAAGCCCTTGGACAACTGATAGGAGATTGGACCCTGAGAAAAGCCTTTGGCGAAAAGGGCCATCAACTGGTTATGGAAAATTATACCCTGCAACAGCAATTCAAAAAAATGGAAGCTCTGGTGAATGAGCTGGAAAATAAATTACCCGAAAATGCCCATTAACCGGTATGCTTGCAGCCCGGCGAATGAACCTGCCATGCAATTCCACCCTCCCATGAACATCCTTTTTGTCTCCTGGGACTCCGATCAAACCAATTACCTGGAAAACCTGTTTTTCCCGATCTTTAAAGGCATTCAGGAAAAGCGAAACTGGCAGTTTCATGTCATGCAGTTTTCATGGGCAGCACCCGCTGAGGTGGAAAGGATCCGCTCCCTGGCAAAGGAAATGGGGATTTCCTACCGGCATGTGCTGGTTCACCGCAAGCCTTCTGCAGCAGCAGGAGCGATCCGGAGCATCGTAAAGGGGAGAAAAGCCATTAAAAAATACCTGCAGGAACATGCCATAAACTGCCTGATGCCCCGGTCAACCATGCCGGCCATGGTGGTGAACCTGCTGAGGAAATGGCTGCAGGACAAAGGCATATCCATCGTTTTTGATGCCGATGGCTTTCCCATTCAGGAAAGGGTAGATTTCGCAGGCTTAAAACCCGGCAGCCTGCAGTACCGCTGGTTAAAGCGTGCTGAGAAAAAGCTGCTGATCCAGGCGGATAAAGTACTCTGCAGGACCTACAGGGCCATTCAACTACACCTGCAATCCAATGAGGCTTTGGATCCTGGAAAGTTTCACAGGGTGAGCAATGGGCGGGATCCCGAATTTTTCAAACCTGATCCCGAAAAAAGGGCAGCCCTCCGCAAGGAACTGGGCGTAGCCGAAGATGGCCTGCTTTGGATCTATTCCGGAAGCCTGGGACCTCCCTACCAACTGCAGGACATGTTGCGGCTTTTCTGGTCTTACCATCAAGCTCATACGGCTAGCAGGTTTTTATTCCTGGTTCGGGAGAGGATAAACCTAAAGGCTGAAATTCCGGCCTACCTGGAAGCGCTGGTATGGATAAAAACGGTTCCCTTTCGATCTATTTCCGATTACTACGCCGCCGGCGACCTGGGCATCAGCCTGAGAAAACCTGCTCCCAGTCTGGCAGGGCTGGCGCCGATCAAGGTGGGGGAATACCTGCTTTCCGGCCTGCCCGTCCTGTTATCCGACGGAATTGGAGACCTTTCCCAGGAGCTGGGCGGAGAAGCTGCCTGCTTTGTTTACAAAGACAATACAACTGAATTGCATGCCTGGCTTTCTACCCTGAAACCCCAATTAAAATCTGCCGCCAGGCAGGTAGGAATGGAGAAATTTGGATTGGACCAAAGTGTGAGGGCCTATATTCAGGCTTTAGACTCCCTCCAAGCCCATTAGCCCATGCAGATTCAGGATGGGGTTTTTATAGGGCTGCTTATATTTTTTGTTTTCAAATTGAATCAAAAATGGGCCAGTGTACAGGCTTATTCCCGGAACGAGACCCATTTTTTGCAGGTTCTTGGACTTTATCACCTGCTCTTTGCGCTGGTTTTTTATGGATATATCCTTCATTATGGGGGAGACAGTAGTCGGTACTGGGAGCTGTCCAGCTATCCGGGAAAAGAGGCTGGCACCTGGTCCTCCTATTGGGGTACCGGCACGGCTTTTATTCAATGGATCAATTATCCCTTCTCGCAGATCCTGGATTTGGGGTTTTTGTCGGGAAGCCTGCTGTATGCCGGCATTTCCTTTTTGGGTTTTGCCGGAGCCTTTGACCTGATAAAAGATCAATTTCAGGCAAACAATGAAAGCTGGCCGGGGAAGTATGCCCTGCTGGTGTTGTTTTTACCCAATGTACATTTCTGGTCTGCCGGGCCGGGCAAGGAGGGACTCTTGTTTACCGGGTTGGTGCTGGTATTGCTGGGAATAAAATATTTTTCTTCCCGGGCCTGGCTGATGGTGCCTGGTTTGCTCTTGACGCTAATGGTAAGGCCCATACAGGGACTGGTACTGACCATTGCGGTATTGGCGGTCCTGCCCTTTCATCCTGCCCTGAAACCTTACCGGAAAAAGCTGCTTCCCTGGGCGGGCAGCCTGATTTTTGCTATCTTCGCCTACCGTTGGATACACGGAAGTTTGGTATATGGGTTTAATTTTAAATGGATTGGAATGATCATAGATTGGCAAAATGCCTACCTGGATTCCTTTGCCGGGCAGAGCAGCATTCCTATGAGGGACTACAGCTTGCCGGAGAAATTCATGGCCCTCTGGTTCAGGCCTTACCCCTGGGAAGGGAAGGATTTCTGGACTTTTGCAGCAGCATTGGAAAACACCCTGGTATTTCTGGTGGCCATTCCTGGGATTTGGGTGATGGCCAAAAGAAAGTTTAAAATCCGCATACCGACTTTCTATTGGGTGGTACTCCTATATGGTGCCCTCATGTCCGTTATTTTTATATTGGCACTCAACAACCTGGGTATCCTTATGCGGATGAAAAGTATTTTCACCCTTTTTATGGTTTCCTTTCTGCTTGGCCTGGTGGACCGGCAGCTGAAAGAAAATTCACCCCATCCATAAACTGCTGATGCAACCTGTATTCCTTATTTCGCTGGATTTTGAACTTCACTGGGGGCGCTTCGACAAGGTGCCGCTTAAGGGAAACGAAGCCTATTATCACCGGACCAGGGCCCTTGTGCCCCGGCTCCTGGCTTTGTTTGCTGAATATGGGGTGTCTGCCACCTGGGCTACCGTAGGGATGCTAATGGCGCAGGATGCGGAGGAATGGGAACATTTTAGTCCGCCTGTAAAACCCACCTTTCAAAATCAGCGGTATTCTGCCTATCAGTGGTTTAAGGCCAACCGGCTGGATCAGGCTTGCCTTTTTGCACCGGACCTGATTGGGGAGCTTCTCCAAACCCCCGGGCAGGAGCTGGGAAGTCATACCTATGCCCACTATTACACCCGGGTAATGGGACAGCCGGTCGGAGGCTTCAGGGAAGACCTGCTGGCCGCCAGGCGCATTGCCCAGGAGAAATTTGGTGTGGACATGCGTTCCCTGGTGCTTCCCCGAAACCAATACAATGCCCAGGTCCTCCAAACTGCCCGGGACCTGGACTTCCTGGCCGTGCGTACCAATCCTTCCGATTGGTTTTGGAGGTCTCCTGAAAAAGAGGGCTGGGTAAAAAAGGGTTTCCGGGCAGCGGATTCCTATTGGTCGCTGGGAAATAAAACTTCCTATTTTGCTGAAGCTGCCAGGAAAGACTTCCCCTGTCTTCTTCCTGCTTCCCGGTTTTTCAGACCCTATCAGGAAAGGTTGGGCTGGATGAATCGCTTAAAGCTTGACCGGATCAGGCAGGAAATGGAGGAAGCGGCGCAAAAAGGAGAAGTGTATCACCTTTGGTGGCATCCCCATAATCATGGCCACCATCCCGAACAGAGCCTGGATGAGGTCAGGATATTGTTGGATCATTTTTCCCATTGCAGGGCCGTTTATGGCATGCAATCCTTATCCATGAGGGACCTGGCAGCCCCCATTTCTTACCAGCCTTAAGCCAATCCCTGGCAGGGCTGCTTCCCATTGATTTATTCCCCTATCTTTTTTGAGTAAGCGGTTTCTACAGGTCGTTAAGGCTTAAAATCCGCAAACCTATCCCGTTTTTGATAATTTTCAATCAATGAAAAGCTTTGGGTAGCTGAAATCGACACGATTAAAATCATCATTAAACACACAGGGCAATGATTATTTTAATCGTCAAAGATTCTCCCGATTTAGTATCGGGACAGGCTATGTGACCACTAAAAGACAATTATAAACACATGAAACCGGACAGGTTTTACCCTTGCTTGATCAGTTGACCATAAAATTAGGTTTCGGATTTACGGTATTATTTCGGGATATTTGGATATGTTGGCAAAAGCTATTAATTAGCGTTATTGCTTGCTAATATATTCCATTGCACTGTTATAAAACCCATAATGACCAGGAGCTGCTGGCACTACTAACGGATAAGGCTGACCCAAAAGCCTTTGAGGCCATCTACCAGAGGCATTTCGATGCCTTGTTTGCATTTGTATATAAGGTCATGCAGGACAAGGCTACAGCGGAGGATCTGGTGCAGAATATTTTTTTCAGCCTGTGGAAAAATGCCCGGAATTGTAAGGTGAATGAAATCAAGCCTTACCTTTTTGGGGCTGCCCGCAAGCAGATGGCGAAGGAGTTTAGGAGAAGTAAGTTTAATGCGGATCAGCACGCCTACCTCAGGCAGTTATATGTCACCCACAATACAGAGGAGTACCTGGAAGCAGAAGAAACCAGGAAAAGGATACTGACGATCATTCAGGGCCTACCCCGAAAATGCCGGCATGTTTTTGAGATGAGCAGGTTTGGCGCTTTAACCAATAGGGAAATTGCCGGCAAGTTGGGCATTTCCGTGTTTACGGTCGAAAACCACATCAAGAAGGCGCTTTCCCACTTGAGGCAGGCGATAGAATTGCTCATTTTTTTTGCGTTCTGGTTCAAATAAGCCTCCTGAAGTCCAGGTAAAAATTAGAATATGCTGAACGGGCTAAACTTTCCTTTGAAATTTAGCTTTAATATTTGCCGGCTTCACCTTTATGTATTTATTTTGATTTCGCTTACTTAACCAACAGACATGAACCATTCAGATTTTATCAATAGCCTGCAAGCCCAGCAGATGCCGGAAGGTTTATCTGTATATTTACAATCCTTGTGGTTGGATAAAAAAGGTGACTGGGGGCAGGCCCATGGATTAATTGATTCCATGGCTGGGAAAGATGCGGCCTGGCTTCATGCATACCTGCACCGGAAAGAAGGAGACTTGTCCAATGCAGGCTACTGGTACCATAAAGCGGGCAAAACCCAACCCGATAAAAGTCTGGAAGAGGAATGGGATACCCTGGTACGTTATTTTTTGGAAAAGGATGAAGGCTAAGCAAAAGTGGTGGATGATGATCAGTGATCCAAACAGATCCAATAGCCCTGGCCAATACCGAATTGTTTTTTAGTAACTTTGCAAATTACCGACTTAAAATCTACACGGATGAAAATAGCATTGATTGCCCATGATGGGAAGAAAGCCGATATGGTACATTTTCTCAGCCGCTCCAAAGATGCTTTGGGGGGAATTTCCCTGGTGGCCACCGGTACTACAGGAATGCACATAGAAAAATCGGGGTTTCAGGTGGAGAAATTATTATCCGGACCGATTGGCGGGGATGCCCAGATTGGGGCCATGGTAGCACAGAAGGAACTGGACATGGTGATATTTTTCAGGGATCCCCTGGGAAAACACCCCCACGAACCGGATGTACAAATGCTGATGCGCATTTGTGATGTGCACAATGTACCCCTGGCCACCAATCTGGCAGCAGCCGAATTGATGTTCAAAAATTTGAAATAAGCGCGCATATTTACTTACAAACATGACAGACCAACCTTTTAATATAAAAAAAATTGGGGTACTTACTTCCGGAGGAGATGCTCCGGGGATGAATGCGGCCATCAGGGCAGTAGTGCGGGCTGGCTTTTATTACAAGCTGGAGGTTTATGGCATCTACCGCGGTTATGAAGGGATGATCAACAACGATATCCGCAAGCTGGAAAATAATTCCATTGCGCATGTTCTGGAGAGGGGAGGGACTTTTTTAAAATCGGCCCGAAGCGAAGAATTCAAGACCGTGGAAGGCAGGCAAAAAGCCTACAATAACCTCAAAAGCCATGGTATAGATGCGCTGGTAGTAATTGGGGGCGATGGTTCCCTTACTGGAGCCCATTTGTTCTACAAGGAATTTGGTATTCCGGCCGTGGGATTACCCGGCACCATTGACAACGATTTATTTGGAACCGACCTGACCATCGGTTTTGACACGGCCTGTAATACGGCCATAGAGGCCATTGATAAAATCAGGGATACGGCTACTTCCCACGACCGCCTGTTTTTTGTAGAGGTGATGGGCAGGGATGCCGGCTTTATCGCCATCAATGCCGGGATTGGTAGTGCTGCTGCAGCCATATTGATACCCGAAAAGAAATTTCCGGTAGAAAAGCTGATTGACCGGCTTAAATTCCGGGAAAAAGCCAAAAAGGAGAGCAACGTGGTGATAGTGGCAGAAGGGGGAAAGAGTGGCGGCGCACAGGAAATCTCCGAGAAAGTCAAAAAAATCCTTCCTACCTATGATATAAAGGTAACCATTTTGGGCCACCTGCAGCGGGGAGGAGCCCCATCCTCCTTTGATCGTATTTTGGCCAGTAAACTTGGGGTTTCTGCTGTCGAGGGCCTTCTGCATGGCAAGTATGATGTGATGGTGGGTATCATTAATAACAAAATCGTTTTTACCCCCATCAAGAGGGCCATAGTAGATGACAAACAAGTGGATGAGGAAGAATTGAGAATAGCCGGCATATTGTCGACCTAAAATCATTCGCTGCTTTAATTTCACCATACAATATTTCTATATAGATCCCGGGAGAATGGCCTGCTTTACAAAAGCCCTTTCCCGGGATTTTTTAATTTTTATTTCTATAAGTTTAGGGTAATTAAATGAACCTCTATTTAGCTGATTTGGCGACGGCATCAAAACCCCTTCTTCTTTCTTTTTACCTGTGTTTTTGTTGGTGAAAATTTCCTTTTACTACAATTTTTAATCATATTGTAACCATTACATCAATTATCTTTTTCAATACTTCAATAAACCTATTAACACATGAAGAAAAAAATCCAGCATTTGCAGCAAAGCCACTATGACCTGGCCAGGAAAAAACTCACTTCAAATAACCCCCTTGAGCCTGTACCTACCGAACCTGAAAATGACCGCAGGTCTTTTTTTAAAAAAGCCGCTTTAGGTGGCCTGAGTCTCGGGGGAATGATGATGATGCCTCTGGAGGATACCCTGGCACATACGACTTCTAAAGTCAACCGCCTTTCCAATCCTTCCGATTTGAAGATTACGGACATGCGCATTGCCCAATATGGCAATGTTCCCATTTTGAAAATATATACCAATCAGGGGATCCATGGTTTGGGAGATGTAAGGGATGGAGCAGACAAGCGCTATGCCCTGATGCTGAAAAGCAGAATTCTGGGTGAAAACCCCTGTAATGTGGAGCGCATTTTTAAAAGAATCGAACAGTTTGGATGGCATGGCAGGCAGGGAGGCGGTGTCTCCGGCGTAGAAATGGCCCTCTGGGACCTGGCCGGAAAAGCCTATGGCGTTCCGCTTTACCAATTGATGGGAGGTAAATTCCGGGATAAAGTCAGGATCTATGTGGATACCCCCACCGTAAGTGATCCGGATGAGTTTGCCAACAAAATGAAAGAAAGGGTTGACCTGGGCTTTACCATGCTGAAAATGGATATAGGCATTGGATTGATCAAAGATGAAAAAGACACCCTGACCAATAAATCTCCCTGGGGACCCATGCGGGGCTGGTCGGATCAGGATGTGATGAGTTATACCCAGACCCCCCATCAGTTTACCCATGTGCAGATTACCCAGAAAGGACTCGAAAGGATGGTGGAGTATGCCGCCAAAGCCAGGGCCAAGGTGGGCTATGAAATCCCGCTGGCCATCGATCATTTTGGTCATATGGGCTATAATGAAATGATCAAACTGGCGGAGGCATTTGAACCCTATAACATTGCCTGGCTGGAAGACCTTATTCCCTGGCAAAATACCGAACAATGGAAAAGGATTACCGAAGCCATTACCACGCCTACCCTGACGGGAGAAGATACCTATCACAAAAAGAATTTCAAGGATTTGATTGAAAACAGGGCGGTAGACCTGGTACATCCGGACCCAGGAAGTGCAGGAGGTTACCTGCAAACCAAAAAAATCGGTGATTATGCCGAAGAGTATGGCATAGGAATGGCCTTGCACCATGCCGCTTCTCCCATTACCTTTATGGGCACCATCCATGCCGCAGCAGCTACCTATAATTTCATTGGCCTGGAACACCATTCGGTGGATAATCCCTGGTGGGAGGACCTGGTTACCGGCATAGACAAACCCTTTGTGAAGGATGGCTATGTGGAGGTACCTGAGTCTCCCGGAATAGGTTTGGAATTGAATGAAGATGAAGTAAAGAAGCGGTTAAGGGAAGGGGAGCAGTTTTTTGCACCTACCGATGACTGGAATGAAATTCGCTCCTGGGACAGGACCTGGAGTTGATACAGAGCAAAAGCCCGGTGAACCTAACCGGGCTTTTTTGTTATCCATTAAATGGCTATTTTTATCCTGCAAAATATTCAGCTAAATCTATTTCGCAAAAATGAGCCAATCAAAAGACATATTTTCTATCCTCCTACAACTGGCCGTTGCCGGTCTGGTCGTAATTTTTACCGCTTATCTTCTGCCCGGAATCGTAGTCGATGACTGGATTACAGGCGTGATCATTGCGGCCTTGCTGGCCTTGTTGAACATTACCATCAAGCCCATTCTGATCTTTCTGACCATCCCCATTACTATTGTCACCCTGGGCTTGTTCTTATTGGTGATCAATGCCTTGCTTGTCCTGATTGCGGCAAGTATAGTGAGTGGATTTACCGTGGATAATTTCTGGTGGGCCCTCCTTTTTAGTCTGGTGCTTTCTTTGGTAAATTCCATTTTGGGGATTTCCCTGGGCAGTGGATTCCGGAAATGATGCCTTCAAATAGCTGGCTTTTCTCTGGCTGCTTCAGGTGAAATCCGAAAGATTTACGGGTAGGGACCGGTCCTTTATTCTTTGGTAGTAGACAGGTGCCTTACCTTTTACCTGCAGGGCATGCGGACCGGAAAGGCTTTTGGGAATGCCTACGGCAAGCACGTATTTTTCTTCGGTTAGCAATGGGTTGAGCGGGTTTTGCTGCTGCAGCTCAAATACGTCAAATGTAACGTCAAAGGGTGGCCAGCAATATTTTCTGATGGCTTCCTGAATCATAAACATCTCCTCTTCCGGATCAATACCGGTGATGGTTTTATTGTCTGAGACCCCGATAATGATGTTTCCTCCCTCCGTATTGGCAAAGGCCAGCAATGTCCGGGCAATTTTCCTTTGGCTGCTGATGCTTTGTTTGTAATCCAAATGCTGTCCTTCAGGTTTTGAAAGCAGATTTTTAAAGACATCATTGTTTTTTTTAGGAGAAAACATTTTTTTAAAAGGTAAAAGATTGTAAATTATAGGAGAGTTTGTAGGAGCAATATTAAATTTTTATTTAATTGTAAACAAAAACAGCCATATACGTTTCACCTACAGCTAAGTGTCAAATGAAATCGAGCATGACGGGAACGTCACACATTGGAATGATTAACCAACATGCAACCTGCCTGCCGGTAGGCAGGGATTCCACCCCGACCTTCGGTACGGGACAAGTTATGGCCTATAAAAAGCAAATTATAATCATATGAAATCGAGCATGTCGCAAGCGACACACGGAGGAATGATTATCCAAACTGCGAGATTCCATGTGGCAACTTAAAGACAATATAAACACATGAAATATCCAAATGAAGGTTTTTCCCCTGAAACCATAGCCAACTTAAAAAGAGAATTAGAGGAATCCGGTAAATCCGTTAAGATTGTACCCAGCGAGGATAATTCAGAAGAATTTGTCAATTTCTATTTTATTGGCAAATATGAGGGTAAAGATGTGATTTATGATGCTGCCTTATATACGCTCAGGCTTCACTATCAGAGTGAGTTGTATGAGCTGGCAGAGCATGAAGCCGCCAAAAAATTTCCGGATTTCCATGGGATATCCTATGAAGAAGATGAGAATGGCAATCTGAAACCCTTAAAAACTGATGAGGAAGAGGTGGGTTGGTTTATCACTGAACTCATCATGGAAATGGAAGAGGAGGGAACCGTAAAAGTCCAGGAGTTTGTGGACCTGGATACCCACCATGATTTTGGAATCGGCCTGGATGCGGCCCTAAACATTGAAAGCATAGACGAAGAAACCCTCCAAAAATTTGTAAATTCCTTTAACAACGATACCTTACGACTGGACGACACTTTCTATACTTTCCAATCCGAGGAAGAAGAGGATGAATTCTGAAGGTAAAATATTTTAAATTATGGCCAACATTTCCGGCATGAGCAGGTTTTGAAGCTATGTTAAAAGTGGCCTGGTCTGAAATCTATGCGCATCCTTTGCCGGAGGGGCACCGCTTTCCTATGGAAAAGTACGAGCTCCTTCCCGAGCAATTGCTTTATGAAGGTACGCTGAGCTCCGAAAATTTTTTCACTCCGGAAACAGCGGAGAAGAAATGGATCCTCCAGGTCCATGAGGAGGAATATTTTGAAAAACTGCTTTCTCTGGGATTAAGTGCTTCAGAGATCAGGCGCACAGGCTTTCCTTTGAGTCAGGCCCTGGTACAAAGAGAAGTACATATCATGCAGGGTTCCATGATGGCTGCCGGCTTTGCTTTGGATTTTGGCGTAGGTATGAACATTGCGGGAGGTACCCACCATGCCTATAAAGATAAGGGAGAAGGGTTTTGCCTGCTGAATGATATTGCCATTACGGCTGCATTTCTGATCAAGCAGTATGGTTTAGGTAAGGTTTTGGTGGTGGATCTGGACGTGCATCAGGGAAATGGAACCGCCAAAATTTTTGAGGACAACCCGCAGGTATTCACTTTCAGCATGCATGGGGCCCACAACTACCCCTTGCACAAGGAAATATCTGACCTGGATGTGCCCTTGCAGGACAAGACCGGTGACAGTACCTACCTGAACTTGTTGAATCATCACCTGCCGGAACTGATGGATAAATTTGAACCTGATTTCATCATTTACCAGTCGGGAGTGGATGTGCTGGCAACAGATAAACTGGGTAGGCTGGGCATGAGTATTCAGGGCTGCAGGGAAAGGGACCGGATAGTTTTGGAAACAGCCAGGCGACACAGGGTACCTGTCATGTGTTGCATGGGGGGAGGTTATGCCAAAAAAATAAACGATATCATAGAAGCACATGCCAATACGTTCCGGCTGGCTCAGGAAATATTCTTTTAACCCTGTATTTTAAAAATTGAAGAGATGAATGATTTGAAAAAAATGTGGTTGGCCTATGCGGTGGGAGGCTTATTGCTGCTGGGAGCAGGATTGAGTTTTTTTGGCGAGGCACTGCTGCTGAAATGGGATAATGCACCGTTTTTGGAATGGTTTCTTTGGGGGACCTTTGCGCTGATTGTTTTCAATGCGGGAATATCTCTTTTTGGACAGGCAGTCATTTACAGATTGAAACTGGAAAATCAACAAAAGCCTTGAAGTGCAATTTTATATCTGTAGCAAGCAGGTAGCACCAGTTTTTTTTGAAGCCCTTCCATTTTTAAAAGAAGCAGGGAGCCACCCAGGGGTAAAGACTTTCTTTGCCGGTAATTTTTTGAAATCACATTGATTTAACGGATTAATTGACCACGTAAAATTTGTAAAAGCATAAGAATCCTTATATTTGCCCCAAATAATTTTAAAACCATAAGAAGTGAGAAAATTTACTACAATTATCAGCGCATTAGCAGTATTTGGATTGCTCAGCGGAGCATGCAACGCTCCCGCTCCTGAGGGAGAAGTTACCAATATTGCAGATGAGGTGGATATTGCTGACCTGAAAGTGGCCTACATCATTACGGACTCTGTCATCAATAATTTTGAATATTTTAAGGAAAAATCTGCTGAAATAGCTGAAAAAGGAAAGAAGTATGAAGGGGAGCTGACAAACAGGGCCAGAGGCTTTGAGCAGGAAGTTCAGAATTTTCAAAGTTCGGCTTCTTCCATGACCATGAATCAGGCCAGGGCCAAGGAAGAGGAATTGGTAACCAAGGAAAGAAACCTGGTGGCCTACAGGGAAAACATCATGCAGGAATTGTCTGCCGATGAGACCAAATTGTACAATGACGTTTACGATATGATCCAGGAATACCTGAATGATTATGCCGCAGCGCATGACCTGGAGATGATTCTGTCCTACACCCGGGGTGGAGGGGTATGGTATGCCAACAAAACCCTGGACATTACAGATTCAGTGGTCAAGGGAATCAATGAAGACTATAGCAACAAAGAAGGAGATGCAGCTGCATCCGAAAAGGAGGAGACTTCTGAGGAAGAGTAAGGGCAATGATCCTTTTATTTATCAAATCAGGCCCGGAGATCCCGGGCTTTTTTGTTTTTAGTTTGAATCCGGGTAATTGGTATTCTACCTTTAGTTTACTATATTCCAAGTAAGTTATCAATTAAATTCTTTTCAGGTAAATATTTAAATTTTAACCAATCAAAATGGAAATAACCAACTTTCTAAAGCACCATTACAGACATTTCAATGCAGCAGCACTAATCGATGCAGCTGAAGCCTATAAATCCCATTTGGATAACAATGGAAAAATGATGGTTACCCTTGCAGGTGCCATGTCCACGGCAGAGTTGGGCATATCCCTGGCAGAAATGATCCGCCAGGATAAGGTGCAAATCATCACCTGTACCGGAGCCAACCTGGAGGAGGATGTATTTAACCTGGTGGCACATGATTTCTATGAAAGAATTCCCCATTACAGGGAATTGTCGCCTGCCCAGGAACAGGATCTGCTTAACCGGCACATGAATCGAGTCACGGATACCTGTATTCCCGAAATGGAAGCCATGAGGAGAATAGAAGATGTCATCCTGCAGGAATGGCAAAAAGCGGATCAGGCGGGAGAACAGTTTTTTCCTCATGAATTTTTCTACAAAATATTGCTTTCCGGAAAACTGGAGAAAGATTACCAGATAGATCCGAAAAACAGCTGGCTCATGGAAGCGGCAAAAAAGAACATACCCATCATCGTTCCGGGCTGGGAAGACTCTACCCTGGGCAACATGTATGCCGGCCACTGCATTTCCGGAGATATCAAAGAGGTGCATACGGTGAAGGGCGGCATACAGTACATGATCTACCTGGCAGATTGGTATACAGAAAATGCCAAGGAAGAAAGCAAGGTTGGCTTTTTTCAGATCGGCGGGGGCATTGCGGGTGACTTCCCCATCTGTGTGGTACCCATGTTGCACCAGGACCTGCAGCGGGATGGCATTCCCTTATGGGGGTACTTTTGTCAGATTTCTGATAGTACCACCTCCTATGGCTCTTATTCAGGGGCAGTACCCAATGAGAAAATCACCTGGGGAAAGCTGGGCCTGGAAACACCCAAATTTATCATTGAATCGGATGCCACCATCGTAGCACCTTTGGTGTTTGCCATTGTGCTGGGGCAATAAACGCCTGCTCATGGAAAGGAAAATGACCTATATAACCAAAGCAAGTGCCATCATGGCAATTGCTTGTTGGTTTTATCTGCCTTTGCCTGCTCAGGATTCAATGGCAATCAATCAGGTATTTTCCCTTGATTATGATGAACACCAACCCATCATGGGTCCGGATGGCAAACTCTTTTTTACCCTGGCCTACCATCCCGACAACCAAAACGGGATCAATGATCCCGGAGACATCTGGTATGCAGCAGAGAAAACAGGTGGCTTTGACAGCCCCCGGCGCTTGCCCCAGCTTTCTACACCCTATTATGACCTGCTGATCGGCTTTATCCACCCCGATACCTTACTGGTTTACCACCAAAACCTGCAAAACAGGCAGGTCATACAAAGTTACTACCGTACAGGTTCGGATTGGCTAAGGGGAGAAGCCCAGGATTTGCCTGGTTTTAAGATCAATGGCGATCATTTTAGTGCTCGACTTCATGCCGGCGGCAGCTTGATGGTCATGTCCATGGATTCCTTCGGGACCTATGGCAATGAAGATATCTATGTTGCCTTCAGGCAGGGTAAGGCCTGGTCCAGGCCGCTTAATCTGGGTGCTGCCATCAATACTTCCCAACAGGAACTGAGCCCCTTTCTTTCGGCCGACACCCGTACCTTGTATTTTTCTACCAACGCCCGCGGCGGAGAAAAGAGCATGGGCGTTTATTTCAGCCAAAGGGAGGGAGAAGGTTGGAAAGAATGGAGCCTTCCCCGCAGATTGAACCTGCCAGCCATGGAAGGTTTTGATTTATATTACTTCCCGGACCCAACCGGTGAGAGGGCTTTTTTTACCAATACCCAAACCAGTGATGGCTATGGGAATATCCTGTTATTAGGCGATTTTATGGCAGAGGCATTGGCAGCAGAAGTTGTTGAGGATTTGCCTGCTGTGGTGGAGGAAACCGAAATGCCGGACCTGAACCGGGAGAAGGATGAAACTGAAACTGAAACTGCTGTCCAGGATGCAGAACCCATGGAAAACAGGGTTTCATTCGACCAATTGGATAGGGGAGAAGCCGTGATTCTGGATCAGCTTTTATTTCAAAGAGGCAGCTCAATTTTGGCTGACAGCGCAGGCATGGCGCAATTGGAGGATCTGGCAACCTATCTGTTGTCACGCCCGGAAACCGTAATTTCGGTAGATGGTCATACCGATAATTATGGTAGTGCCAGACTGAATGAGAGGCTTTCGCTGGAACGGGCGCAGATGATCAGAGATTTTTTGGTGGAAAAAGGGGTTGATTTTGAGCAAATCCGGGTCAATGGCTGGGGTGGCAGGCGGCCCATTGCCACCAACCGCAATGCAGCGGGAAGGGAAAAGAACAGAAGGGTAGAAATCAGTGTACTAAATCAACCATGAAGTATGACAAAAAAACCAATCACCTCTAAAGTGCCATGGGTGGCAGTGCTGCTGCTCATCATCCTTTCCTGGTCCTGTGGGGAAAGCCAGGTAAAGGAAAATGCCGCTGAAATAGAAAATGCCCCCTCCCATAAATCATGGGAAATGGTGCCCTTCGTAAAAATGGATGAAGCCAATCCGGTATTGCTGCCTGGGGATTTGACCTTTATCTGCCCCATTTTGGAGGATTCTGTCAAATGGGAAGAGAAAGATGTCTTTAACCCTGCAGCGCTGGTCAAAGATGGAAAAATCAACCTCCTTTACCGGGCGGAGGATTCCATAGGCAGTAATAATGGTACCTCAAGGATTGGTTTGGCATTAAGTGAGGATGGGTATACCTTCGATAAACTACCGGAGCCGGTTTTTTATCCGGAAAATGACAGTTTAAAACCGCTGGAATGGGATGGAGGTGTGGAAGACCCCAGGATCGTGGAAAGTGAGGATGGCCGGTACATCATGACCTATACCAGTTATGATGGAGAGGTGGCCAGGCTCATGCTGGCTGTCTCGGAGGACCTCATGGATTGGAAAAAGTATGGACGGGTACTGACCGGAGAATTTAAAGATACCTGGTCAAAGGCAGGAGCCATCGTAGCAGAGAGGCAGGGCGATAAAATTATTGCCAGGCAAATTGCAGGCAAATACTGGATGTATTTTGGGGATACGGATTTATTTTTGGCGCAATCAGCCGATTTGATTCATTGGGAGCCCCTTACGGAAAACGGGCAGCTAAAATCGGTGATGCAACCCCGGCCCGGATATTTTGACAGCCGCCTGGTAGAATCAGGTCCGTATGCCCTGGTAAGAGAGGAGGGGATATTGCTGCTTTACAATGGCATGAACCTGGATGAGGGGCAGGAATTGGATCCTGACCTGGAGCCTGGAGCTTACTCTGCCGGGCAAGCCTTATTTGCAGGGGATGATCCGTCCAGGTTAATTGATCGTTCTGAAACCTATTTTATGACACCGGAAAAGCCCTATGAAATTGAAGGGCAAATCAATTTGGTTTGCTTTATCGAAGGTATGGTGCCTTTTAATGGCAAATGGTATTTGTATTATGGAACGGCCGACTCCAAGATAGCGGTAGCTGTATATGAGGAGTAAAAAAGTAACCCCGGCTGAAGTCCATAAGGACACCCACCGGGGTTCAGTTAATCGAGAGAATTAACAGTCTTCAAAGGTTTGGCATAACCCGGTTTTAATTGGGGCCACCATTCATGATGGCTCCACCGGATCCACCATCTCCTTCTTTAAGGTCTTCGTTTGTTACGCCCCTTTTCTTTCTCCTTTGACCACCATCTACACTCAACTTACCTATCCTGTAGGAGAAGTTGATTTTGAAGTTCATGTTACGCATGCCGGTAACACTCTGCTGCATAATGGTCGGGGTAACCAATTCGTTTCTGATTTTAAATTCTGTGTGGAAAAAGTTCTCTGCACCAAAACCAATACTTCCCTTTTGATCTGCAAATTGCTTGTTGATGCTCAGGCTGTAGATCCCAAAACCTCCGGAAGAACCCTGAAGTTGTACCCTTCGGCCCCTGTAAAAGCTAAAGGCCTGGATCTGCCAGTCGTTGGGCAGGGTATAGTTACCAAATAACCTGCCACTAAGGACAAAGCCTTCATTTTGAGCGGCAAAGAGGGGATCCTCCAATCCATTATCCAACTGGGCAAAATAGCTGTCAATAGAGCCGTTCAGGGAAAACTTTCCGGATACATTGATATTGGAGAAAACACTCAGGCCATAAGCCCTTTCATTTCCAATATTTTCATAGGTAGTAAAGATCACATCGTCATCCTGAATGGTCCTTACCGGCTGTATAGACCCGGTGGTATTTCTGAGATATGAGGTAAAGTTCAGCGATGTACCTTTGATAAAGGTACTGTAGGATAACTCGTAATTATCGGTCAACTCAGGATCAAGCATGGGGTTACCCTGGGTGATCTGCTGAGGATTGGCAGCTTCAATATTGGGGTTTAGGAAATTCAGGGAAGGCCTTTGTATCCTTCTATTATAAGCTGCTTTCAGCATATTCCCGTTGGCAAGCTTCCGCCCCAAATTCATATTCGGCACAAAAGTACCATAAGAAGGGATGTCGGCTGGCAGGTCTGAAGTCTTGAAGTCTGCGGCTATGTTGGTGTACTCATACCGCATTCCTGCTTTTACCGTGTAATCTTCCAGAAATCCAAGGGTATAGGAAAGGTAACCTGCCGTAACATTCTGGTCGTAATTGAACTGGTTGGAAAGGCTGACATCATCCACTTCTTCAAAGTCTGCATTGGGTCCGTCTGCCCTAAAGTAGGCAAAATCACTCACTGCTTTTCTCAGGATATTTTTGGCACCGTATTCCAGGATCTGAGTGTCATCGGAGCCCAAAGGGGTGACATAATCCAGCTGTATGGTGAATTCTTCGTTGAGGTTGTTGTTGTCATTTTTCAACCTGCTGACCACCTGCTCAAAGGATTCGTCATAAAGGCTGTTGACAAAATCATTGGTCTGGTTATTCCGGCTATACAATCCTGAGATGCTGAATTCTTTACCTTTTTTCTCAAAGGATTTGGTATAATTATAGCTGACATCCACACTATTGGACAGGTTTTCTGTAGTCACATCCCGGAGTAATTCGCTGACCAGCGCATCTTCTACAAAGGTTTCTGTGGTCAGGTCATCCTGATTCATTTTCATGTTCCTCAAGCCGAAATTGACCGCTGCAGTCATGAAATTGTAAGTATTGATCTCATAGTCCCAGCCAAAGTTATACCGGCCAAACATCATGTTGTTTCGGGTGTCAGCTGCCTGAAGGATCCTGGTGGATGGTCCATCCGGAGAAAGCAGGGTTTGCTCATTTTCGAAACTACCCAGGATATTGTAACCGGCCCTGCCGAATCCACCCAAAGAAAAGCCCATTTTACCCTTTTTCATGGCGGCATTTAAACCCAGGTTGGAACCCCTGATGCCTGCACTGGTACGTATATTCAGTGAAGTACCTTCTAATTTATTCTTTTGGGTGATGATGTTGATCACTCCGCCGGTACCTTCAGCATCATATTTGGCTGATGGAGAGGTGATGACTTCTACCGATTTTATTTCTTCGGCAGGGATTTGTTTGAGTGCATCCGAAATGCTGTTGGCTACGATGGCGGATTGTTTGTTGTCTATCAGCACCAGAATATTACTACTCCCTCTCATGGATACATTGCCATCCAAATCTACGGTAAGCATGGGAACCCTCCGGAGCACATCGGAGGCATCACCACCAATGGTTGTTTTATCATTTTCTGCATTGTATATGGTCCGGTCCACCTTTTCTGTGATAAGGCTCCGCTGACCCTGCACCGTTACTTCATCCAATGCTACAGATGATTCGGACAAGGTGATGTTTCCCAAAAATAGGGAAGGGGTATTTGGACCCACTTCGATGTCCTCCCTGACAATGGCATCGTAACCTACATAGCTCAATTCTACTTTGTATTTACCGGCTTCCTTTACGTTAAAAAAGAATTCTCCATTATCATCGGCAACCCCGCCAGCCAAAGAGGCTTCACTTTCGGCTTTCTTCAACATGGCAGTAGCATAAGGAACAGGTTCACCCGTTTCCTTGTCCACCACTTTACCTGAAATCTTAAATTCCTTTTTTTCAGCGTTTTCCTGGGCGAATGCATCCGGGGAACCTATCGCAAGATAGAAGGTTGTCAATAGTAATAATCCAAATAGCCTTTTCATTATTATAGTAGATATGTTAAAATAAGTTGATCTCTGTTAGTATAACTGCAACAAAGGAAAATCTTTCCCCTCTTAATAAAAAATGCAATAGATGGGTTGCCCCCATCCATCGACAAATGTCACAAAACATCAGACCAATGATTTTTTCAACTTTACTTTTTCCTTTGGTAGACCCTAATACGGGTTCGGTAGCCTAAATCCGGGAATTGGTAGATTTTTTGCAAAGTTTCATTTACTTTACTTTATGTTTATGCTGGATTTGTGGGGCATTTGTTGCTTTTCATCTCCAAAATCCTTGTTATGACACATTCCAACGAACCAAAAAGAATCACCTTTCTCATTCATATTCTGGTATGGATTTTTATTGCCATAGTGATTTTTGTAGTCAGTCCCCTTTCCTGGAAAGTAGACCTGCCCCTTGAATACTGGTTCAAGCAGGGATTGGTACTGTTTTTTCTCATCCTGCTGTTTTACCTGAACATGTACCTGTTTGTGCCCAAGGTGCTTTTCAAAGGAATGAACTGGCAGTTTATACTGATAGCGATTTCCAGTACCTTACTGGTGTTGTTTCTGATCATTCAATTTGAAAACCTGATCAACCTGCAGGAGTTGATGCATTATGCCTTCAGGCCCAATGTGCCTTACGAACCCAGGCCCAGAAATTTTAACTTTGACATGTTTACCATCCTGCTATTGCTCTTCGGATTCGGTATCAGCACCAGTGTGGTAGCGGTACAAAAATGGCAGGCCGACGCAGAATTACGAAGGCAGATGGAACAAGAAAAAATCTCCTCCGAACTGTCTTACCTCAAGGCCCAGATCAATCCCCATTTCTTCTTTAACACGTTAAATAACATTTATGCCCTGACCAATATTGATGTGGAGCGGGCTCAGAAGGCGTTACTGAAGCTTTCCCGAATGATGCGCTATGTATTGTACGAAACGGATAAAGACCTTACCTTGCTGAACAAGGAGCTGGATTTTATCAAGGATTACATAGAACTGATGCGCCTAAGGCTGTCTGAGAAAGTGATCCTGGATATATACATCCAGGAAAATACCGAAGATTTACCCATTGCACCTATGCTGTTACTTCCTTTCCTGGAAAATTGCTTCAAGCATGGAATCAGCGCCAAAAATGAAAGTAAGATTACAATTTCCATAGGGCTGGATGGAAAAATCCTGTATTTGAAAACCATCAATGCCAAATTTCCTGCCAACCCCAACAGTAAGGAAAAGCTTAGCAGTGGCATAGGCCTGAACAATACCAGAAGAAGGCTTGCCCTGATCTATGGAGAAAAACACCGACTGGCAATAGATCAGGAAAATCAAGAGAACGAGTTTCGGGTGGATCTAACCATAGACCTGGCATGAAAATCAAGTGTATAGTAGTTGATGATGAACCCCTGGCTTTGGAAATGGTATGTAATTTTGTGGAGAAAACTGGGTTTTTGGAGCTTCTTGGCCGATTTGATAGCGCCATGGAAGCTTTGGGATTTATCAATAGCCATGAAGTAAACCTGATGTTTTTGGACATACAAATGCCGGATCTGACAGGAATGGAGCTGGCCAGGGTCCTGGAGAATAGAAAACACCAGGGATCACCTAAAATTATTTTTACCACCGCATACAATCAATACGCCATTGAAGGATACAAGGTGGATGCCCTGGATTACCTGCTCAAACCGTTCAGCTATGAGGAATTTTTAACCGCCAGCCATAAAGCCTTGCGCTTCTTTGAAAACAGGAGCCAGGCGACCAAGGGCACTGCTGAAGATTACATTTTTATCAAAGTCGAATACCAGCTGGTCAAGGTCATGCTCAAGGAAATCATTTTGGTAGAGGGGTATAAGGATTATGTAAAAATTCACCTGGAGGGTAAATCCTCGCCTTTGCTTTCCCTAACTACCCTAAAAAGCATGGAGGAAATGCTTCCGGAGGACCACTTTATGCGCATTCACCGCTCTTATATCATTTCCCTGGATCACATACAGTCCATCAGCAAGGGTACGGTCAACATGGGCATCATGAACATTTCAGTAAGTGATGGCTACAAGGAAAATTTTCTTCGTTTTATTGACAAATGGATCAATTAAAAAGGCGAATGGCAGATTAACCTACCATTCGCCTGATTTCTTTTTTCGTTTCCATCACCTTATTCTACAGCATACAAAAAGGCACCGTAGCCTGCTGCTTCCATTTCTTCTAATGGGATAAATTTCATGGCCGCCGAATTCATGCAATACCTTAATCCGGTGGGCTCAGGTCCGTCATTGAAAACATGACCTACATGGGAATCACCGAACTTGCTTCTCACTTCTACACGCACCATGCCATGGCTTCTGTCAATGGGTTTTTCCAGATACCTGGCATCTATGGGTTTGGAAAAACTTGGCCAGCCGGAACCGGATTCGTATTTATCCCTGGAACTAAATAGCGGGGCGCCGGAAACAATACAAACATACAAGCCATCCTCCTTATTGTCATTATAGCTGTTGTCAAAGGCCCTCTCTGTAGCTTCCTCCATGGTTACCTGATATTGAAGACTGGTCAATTGGGCTTTCAGCTCATTTTTTGAAGGACTTTTGTATTTTTCGGCTGATGGGACCTCCCAGTATTCCTGAATAAAACGATCCCTTCCTGATCCGGTGCGATAGGCTTTGTACTCCTTGGGCTGTTTTTTGTAATAATCCTGGTGGTAGTCTTCGGCTGTATAGAAATTGGTAAATTTAACGACCGGAGTTACCACTGTTTTGTCAAATATACCGGATTGATCCAGGGCTTTTTTCGAATTTTCGGCGACAGATTTCTGGTCCTGGTTGTGAAAAAATATCGCAGATTCATATTGGCTACCCCTGTCGTAGAAACTTCCCCCCGCATCGGTAGGATCATATAATTTCCAAAAGATATCAATGATTTCGCTGTAACTGATGACATCCGGATCGAAGGTAACCTGTACCGCCTCCTTATGGCTGGTTTGTCCGGAAGATACCTGGGAATAGGTGGGGTTTTTTTCCTTCCCACCCGCATAACCTGATACCACCGAGAGGATACCGTCTATTCCTTCAAAAGGGGATTCAATGCACCAGAAACACCCTCCGGCAAATGTTGCTTTTTCAGTTCTTCCCTGGTAATTTTCCAATGCAATTTCTTCTTCATTGCTTTCGGACTTGTCAGCTGCCTGGCAGCTGGAAAATGAAAACAACAGCAGGGAAAGAGCTGCTAAATAGGGGATGCTAAATTTCATCTGTTTAAAATTTATATTATTTTGAACCTTCCCTAAAAACGGCAAAACAGTAGTTTATGTTCAAAGGAATTTTTAATATACTGCCTGTCAGGCAGTCTACCCCAGTTCAGTTTCTTCCGGCATGATAAACCAAAGGATCAGATAAACCAAAAGGCCTGGAAAAGCGGCACTTAATATGGAAACCAACACATATACGATTCTCAACTTGTCAGCATCCCAGCCCAGGTATTTGGCCAGGCCGCCGCATACCCCGGCTATCATCTTGTCAGTAGTGGTTCGTTTTAATTTTTTGTCCATGCTTTGCTAAGGTTTAATGGTTTACTAAAGTTTAAAGGCTACGAAAAAGGGAATAAATTTTTGGTTTGAACCATTTCTTAAGATAAAAATAAGGAATGTGACAGGAATTACAAAAAACTGGTTAAACCAGAATCTTTGCGGCATCTATTAGGCTTCATGGATGGTTCTGATTCATTTATGGCATTTATTTTGTTTTACTGTTAACATCAGATAAGCCGGTAAGGCAAAACAATGTCTACCGCCTGATGGAATAAATGTAAAACCAAACCAACAAAGTACCATGAAGTTTAGATCAGTAATTACGGCAGTTTGTGTTTCTTGTGCCATTTTGTTTTCATCCTGTGAGGCAAACAAGGAAAAGGAAAATGATCACCAGGAAATGACGAATGAAGTAAAAGAAGAGACCAAAGAAGCTTTTGCTGAGGCCAGGTCAGCCATTTCAAAAGAAACCTCAGAACTTGAAGCAGAAGTGATAGAAATTAAAGCAGAAGTGAAGGAAAATCTGGGAGAACCGGCCAATGAAAAAGTAGACCAGTATTTGACCGAATTGGATAAGGGTTTGAACGACCTGGAGATTAAATCCAGGGAATTTGAGCAATCAACAGCGCAGAGAAGGGATCAAATCAAAATGGAATTTGAAAAACTCGAAAACGAAATCGAATCCACCATAAGTAAGATAAAAAATGAAATTGAAAATGAAGGTTAGTAAAGCCTGATTTAGTTTCGTTTGCACTGTACATTTGATTTAATGGGTGATAATTTTTAGATCAAAATTTTTTTCAGGTCGTCTAAGCCATTGTCTCTGAGGTCACGGTGGGTGTCGGTTACACGACTGTTCCCTGACTGGCGGTTCAATCTGCTGCGGCTGCCTGGCGCAAGTTGCATTTTCAGCTTGTGGTAATGCTTCCCTTGAGGAGTTTTTAGGAGCATGATCCTGATGAATTTTCCATCAGGATCTGCTCCACCTTATTTTTTCCCAAGTTTTAAAACCATGGAAGTTGCTCTACTACGCTTTTCTCCGGAATCCAGATTATGGTAAGAAAAATCAGGTGCAATACAACTATCCGTCCATTCATTCCATATATACCCCTCTAATAGAATAAAAAAATTATCAAGTAATATTTTTCTTATTTTTAAAGTAATATTTATAGAATAAACCCTTTATCCGTTAAATATTACCTAAACCAACATGATTAGATTTGTATATTTATTTGTAATATTTTTATTAATTGGTGTAACTGCAAAAGCCCAAACTACCATCAGGGGGAAGGTGCAGGACAAGGCCAGCAATGAAACCTTGCCGGGAGCCTATGTTTTTATAAAGAATGCTGCAGGAGATACCCTGGCCAATACCTTTACAGACGACAGAGGACGCTTTGAATTTAACCGGCCAGCTGTCAATACCATTGATATCAGCATCAGTTTTGTGGGGTACGAAGATCTGCAGCAAACCATAGAAAATTTGTCCGGTAGAAACCTGGGGACTTTTAAATTGGTAGAGGAAGGGAGTTTGCTGGAAACCTACGAACTGGAAGGCCAGGCTATTTCCGGTGAAATGAAGGGAGATACGGTGTCTATGAACGCATCATCATACCAGACCAGATCGCAGGCAAGTGCTGGTGAACTGATACGTAAGATGCCCGGGGTGGTCATGCAGGGAGGTACCGTAGAAGTACAGGGCGAAACTGTAGGACGGGTATTGGTAGATGGAGAGCCCTTTTTCGGGGACGACCCTGCCATGGCCTTACAGAACCTACCGGTGGACATTATAGACCGGATAGAGTTTCTGGATCAGTTGAGTGACCAGGCCCAATTAACTGGGTTTGACGATGGAGAAACCATTAAAACGATCAACATCATCACCAAAAAGGAAAAGCGGGGTGGAAAGTTTGGACGAATGTTTGCCGGATATGGGACGAATGACAATTACCTGGTCGGTGGAAGCGTGAATTTTTTCAGCGAGGCCCAGCGCATTACCGCCCTTGGCTTAAGCAACAACATCAACCAGCAGAATTTTTCTGCGGATGACCTTTCAGGAGCGTTTGGAGGAAGTGATAACCGGAGGGGAGGCAGAGGACGACGGGGTAATCCACTTACCACCAGGGAAAGACCCGGAATTACCCATACCAATGCCATTGGGTTGAATTTTACCGACAAATGGGACGAAGGCAGGGCTAAAATTACCGGGAGTTATTTTTTCAATGAAAGTAAAAATTTCCTTAACCCACATTGCAGCTTTTGGTCGTAAAATTAGAAATTTCAGTTTATTTTCTGGTTATAATCCGTCAATTATCTGTACCCCCCTACGGTCAAAATTTTTCACGCTCTTCACTGGGCCT
>Ga0008836_100426_pt1 | contig 28244 bp, 32 predicted proteins | sample HotLakConsUCCR28_FD_62214 | JGI IMG/M metagenome (GOLD analysis project Ga0008836, IMG submission 62214) | Hypersaline microbial mat communities from Hot Lake, Washington, USA - Hot Lake Consortium UCC-R28 (Hybrid Assembly) ... | reverse complement strand
ATGAATTTTAACATGAAAAATAAGTAAACCAAGTAATATTAAATTAAAAAATTACCATGATTGTAACGAGTAGAACAGGCTGGCTCTTTGGGTTAGTTATTTTAATGGCTTCCTGTATGGAGGAATCAGAAACAGATCTGGATAGGGCGATGAGTAGGGATAACCTCATTATGGAAGAATACATTGCTTCGAATAATATTCAGGCTACCAAAGCACAGTCTGGCTTTTATTATGAAAAAACCCTTAGCCAGCCAGATGCCCCCCAATTTGTGAATGCAGACTATATTGGCATTTATTATGAGGTGAAGACCATTGATGGGCAGTTGATCGATTCCTACCTGGACGAGTCCAAAGAGCCCAAATATTTTAAGTACAGCCAGGAGGGTTTGTGGCCCATTGCGATTACCTATGCAGCCGGACTGGCGCGTGAAGGAGAGGAAATGATGGTGTATACCCCTTCCTACCTGGCATTTGGTAACTATGGGTATGAGCAATTGATTTTACCAGCATCTAACCTGGTGATTCAATTAAAATTTGTAAAGAAGTATACAGAAGAGGAGTTAGAGCAACGAGAAATTGAAATGATCCAGGCTTTTATCGAAGAAAATGAACTGGAAGGATTTGAAGAAATTGCCGATGGGATATTTTTCAAATCTGTGGAGGCAGGTGACGATTCCAAATCTGAATCCCAATTGGGAAGTAACGTTTCCATAGATTTTGAACTGTTTGAAATGGGTGATGAGGAGCCTACTTTTGAGTCATATTCTTCCAACCAACCCATTACCTTTTCTATCGGAAATTCTGGGCTAGTATTTTTGGATGAAGGCTTGAAAGGAGTTTTGCCTGATGAAAAAGTAGAGATTTTGGCCACTTCCTTTTCTGCTTATGATAATTCCATACAAATAATTCCTGAAGATATCAGGTTGGACTTAGTAGAAAAAGGGGAGCAGATTGATTTGATCAAACCTTTTACGCCGGTTTGGTTTAAAGGAGAAGTGCTAGCCATACAATAAAATAAGAAAAGGGTAAAAAAAAGAGCCCTGATCGGGCTCTTTTTTATGTCCAAATATTTTTAAAAAAGGGTATTTCAAGCAGCTTTTCAATACTGACAGCCATAACAATGGACCAGAAAAATGAACTCACCAACATGGCTCCTATTATTTTCCTTTTTGCAATGCCAAATGAAGTAAGTACCACCGTCCCACCGATGGGAGTGAGGATCACCGGTGTGAGGAACGCAATTCCAAAAACACCAAATTTTTGCCATACCTTAATGATGTTTCTTGTCCTTTTAGAAAACTTATTTTTCTTTTTTTTGATAATGATGGGCCAGTTTTTTTTAAACCACTCTCCCAGAAAAGTAAAAATAAGTACAGAAGTCATCATTCCGGACACCGTCACAGACACAATTTCCCATAAACCATAACCTGCTGCAGCGCCTAATAATGGGCCTGCAATGAACTTGAAAAGGCAAAGGAAGTATATGCCAAAAAAAGTAATCAGGTAATCACTCATCAAATCAGGAAATAAAGGTAGAGTAGGTAACCAATTAAAAGGGCAATGCCATTGATCCGGCTGATGACATAATTGATCCGCATGATAGGGAAAAGGAGAATGGTAAAACCCAGCATCCAGATAAAGTCCGTATTTATAAATTCAGAAGCTACCCCAATAGGCTTGATCAATGCAGTAAATCCTATAATGGAGAAAACATTCATGATATTGCTGCCCAAAATATTACCCAGGGCCAATTCGGTTTCTTTTTTTAAGGCAGCCAAAACAGAAGTGACCAATTCGGGGAGGCTGGTGCCTATGGCTATAATGGTCACTCCGATGATGCGCTCACTTACTCCCAGAGCCTGAGCAATGCTGGTGCCATTTCCTACCACCAGATCGGACCCGAAATACAATCCAGCTGCTCCACCAATTAACTGTACAATGGCAAGGGCTATAGGTTGTTTTTTCATTTTGACAGCATCCTCTTCCGAAAATTCCACCCGCTCAATTGTCTTGAAAAAATACAGGTTTAAAGAAACAAAACAAATCAACAAAACAATGCCTTCTAACAAGGATATCCAACCATTAAACGCAAAAGCATAAAACATCAGAGAACTGATTACCGTGAAGGGGTAGTCAAGTTTTAATGTGGATTTTTGAATGTAAATGGGAAAAATTACCACACTTATTCCCAGTACCAATGTTATGTTTGAAATATTGCTCCCAATAACGTTCCCTATTGCGATGTCGCTGGAGCCCTTCAGCGCAGCAGTAACGCTAACCAATAGTTCCGGAGCAGAAGTACCAAATGCGACAACGGTTAAGCCAATCAATCCAGGACTTAATCCCAATCTGGCTGCAATCGAAGAGGCTCCATCTACCAGAAATTTCCCCCCAAAAAGCAGGACAACCAATCCCAAGACCAATAACAGATAGCTCATTTTCTGAAGAGTTGTTAAATTTTTGGGCCGAAAGATAGGTCTCCGGCATCGCCCAGGCCAGGTATAATATAGGATTGTGAATTTAATTTCTCATCCAAAGCCCCAGTCCAGATGCGGTGAGGAATTTCCAGGTTTTCATCGATAAACGCAACACCCTCAGGAGCAGCAATTGCACTCACGATTTCTACCTGCCTGGGACTCCCATTGGACAGAAGATGTTGTATGCTTTTGATAAAGGATTTGCCGGTTGCCAGCATTGGATCTACCAGAATGACTGTTTTATCTGTGATATCCGGAGCGGCCATATAATTCAAGCTGATGGTTACCGGGGCTCCGTTTTCCTGGCTTTCATTCCGATATGCGCCTATAAACCCGCTATCAGCACGGTCAAAAAAATTAATTATTCCTTGGTAAAAGGGTACTGCTGCCCGCATTACCGAGATGATTACGGGTTGTTCAGACAAAAGATTGGAGTTGGTTTTTCCAAAAGGCCCCTCAATTTCACGTATTGAATAGGGTAGAGACTTTGAAATTTCATAGGCTAAAATTTCACCTAATCGTTCCAGATTTTTTCTAAAGCGCATCCTGTCCTTTTGGACCGAGACATCCCTGAGTTCAGCCAGAAAATGATTGGCAATCGAATCTTTTTGGTTAAGGATAAACATGATAAGGCAAATTAAAACAAAAAAACCCGATCTTTTAAGATCGGGTTTTAATATTATCATTTTAGTAGCTTATTTGATTTCAAAGCTTACTCTCCTTGCCATTTGTCTGGCATCGGCAGATGATTTGTCTACACTGGTATCCTCACCATAGCCTTTATAGCTTAATCTGGATTCAGATATACCTGAGGCCACTAGCAAGTCATAGACAGATTTTGCTCTACTTTCAGATAGCTTCATATTGTAATCTTCAGGGCCTAACTCATCAGCATAACCCTTTAGTTCTACCTGAACACCTGGGTTTCTTTTCATAAAGTTAGAAACATAATGAGCGGAAGAGGCAGAGTATCCAAGTGGCTTGGAGCTATCGAAAGCGAAGTATACGTTCACATAGCCATCATTGATCGCTTTGGCAAGGTAATCGACTTCTTCTGTGTCGTCAGGAGCACAACCGTCCAAAGAGGCTGGACCTGGAACGAATGGACACTTATCTACATGATCAGGAATCCCATCGCCATCAGAATCCATGGTTGTACCTTGAGAATCAACCCTGGCACCTGCTGGAGTGTTAGGCTCTTTGTCCAGATAGTCAGGAACACCGTCCCCGTCAGAATCTTTAAGCATGTCCTTGATCTCTCCGATTTGAGTAGCTAGCTCTTCTTTGGTAGCATACTTGTTTTCTCTCAAATACCAGTCTGCGTGAGAGTCACTGCTTCCGAGATAGAAACTAAGTCCTAAAGTACCTGTCCACCAAACAGAATTTGCTCCATAGTAACCATTGTCTGTTGCAGGGTTGATAGAAGAAGCTCCATCAAATGCTACATCCTGTCTTCCGGCTACAATGTTACTAATGTCTCCATTAAGTGCGATTTTGTCGCTAAGCCTTACCTGAAGCGTTAAACCTGTGATGATGTTGTACTGGTTATCCTGAAAATCCGCCCACTGGTTTTCCTGAGGAGTTAATCTTCCGATTCCTCCACCGAAATGACCCAATAAGTTAAAGGTTTGGGAGAAAGTCTGCCAATCCATGATCCTTCCAAGATTAGCTACTCCCTGTAAATTCAGGCGGTAGTAATTTGAAGAGAAATCAGGGGTGTCACTTGCATTGCTGAAGCCACCAAAACCAAAATCCAGCTTGGTCCCAAATTTCTCGTTAAACATGTACCTGACGCCCAGGTCGGCATGGCCCAAATTTAAAGTAGGGGAAAAATAACCCGGCGTTATTGGTGCCATTGGTTTATTGAACCCTCCATTAACTTCGACGGACCATTTGTTGAAATCGTCTTGAGCATTAGCACCTAAAGCTAAAGCACCAACCATTAGTGTTGATAGTATTATTTTTTTCATGATAAAAAATTTTTTACAACATTCAGTGTTTTAATTGATTTTGATTGCTATTAGTTATTACTCGGTTATATGATACAAATGTATATTAATTTATGGGAACTTTAAACATCTATCTCAATTGTTTCAATAAAATCGATTTTGAACCCGAAATTTATAAAATTATTTAACATAAACTATGCCAATGAATATTTTATTAAAAGAAATTCTAAACATCAATAGTGTTTCCGGTGATGAATCAGCAATTTCCTCATTTCTGCTCAACATGATTCTAGAACGAAGATCATCCTGGAAAGTTTCGCCCAGGATTTATTCAGGTGAAGAATTTCAGGATAATATACTACTTGTTTTCGGAAATCCCAAAACTGCAGCGTTTGCCCACATGGATACCGTGGGTTTTACCGTCAGGTATGAGAATCAACTCGTGCCTATAGGTGGACCGGAAATATCCGAAGAAGTCTGGTTGCAGGGTATAGATCAGGTAGGGCCCATACGATGCAAGGCCCAGGAAAAAGATGGAAATGTTTTTCATGATTTTCCCAGGGGAATTCAAAGGGGGACAATGCTTTCATTCGAACAAAAAATCAATGTAGAAAATGAATTCCTCGAAGCCGCTTATCTGGACAATCGCCTGGGTATTTATACATTGATGAAATTATGCGAAAACCTATCTGATGGGATCCTGGTATTCAGTACCTACGAGGAGCATGGAGGAGGTTCCATGCCATTTCTGATACGGTTCATTTATGAGAATTGGGGGATCCGGCAAGCCTTGGTGGCGGATGTAACCTGGATTACAGAAGGAATTCATTTCAATAAAGGGGCTGTAATTTCTTTGCGAGACAGTTTCATACCCAGGAAAAAGTTTCTCGATAGAATATTGGAAATGGCAGAAGCATCCGGAATCCCATTTCAATTGGAGGTTGAAGCCCACGGAGGAAGTGATGGCAGGGAAATTCAGATGAGCCCTTACCCGATTGATTGGTGCTTTATAGGGGTTGGAGAAGATAATCCCCACACCCCGCACGAAAAAGCCAGTTTAAAAGATCTGGAAAGCATGGTTAAATTGTACCAATATTTGATGCAAAATTTGTAATGGTTTATAAAATGTCTTTTATTCGGAAAAAATAAAGTCCAAAGCCACCGGATTTTGAGCGGAGGAAAATGTAACATGATCAAGATAGAAGACCTGTATTTTGAACTTTTTATCCCTGAAGAGCAGCTTTTGGAGAAAGTTAGCACCCTTGCTGAAGCCGTAAATAAGGATTATTCCGGAAAAAATCCGATTTTATTGGCAGTTTTAAACGGTAGTTTTATGTTTATGTCTGATATTTGCAAGGATATTGATCTGGAAGTGGATGTTTCCTTCATCAAATTAGCCTCCTATTCCGGCACAAGGAGTACAGGTTTGGTTACCAGTTTATTGGGATTGAATACATCCTTAAAGGATAAGGATGTGATCATAATTGAAGACATCGTAGACACAGGCAAAAGCATGGTTTTTCTAATGGATCTGATACAAAGGGAAAATCCAAAAAGTGTGGAAATTGTCAGCCTATTGGTGAAGCCGGACGCATTGGAAGAAGACGTAAGCATAAAGTACCGGGGATTTGATATCCCTGACCTGTTTGTGGTAGGCTACGGCCTGGATTATTGTGGAAAGGGAAGAAATATCAGGCATTTGTACCAGAAAAAAGAAAAATAAAATTCCATACATATTAAAGAATAATCTATGTTAAATATTGTTTTGTTTGGCCCTCCAGGAGCAGGAAAAGGGACTCAAAGTGAAAAGTTAATTGAAAAATATAAGGTGGTCCACATCTCTACCGGGGATTTATTCAGGAAGCATTTGGGAGAGGGCACTGAACTGGGAAAGTTGGCGCAGAAATACATGGATGAAGGTAACCTGGTGCCAGATGAAGTGGTGATTGGCATGGTGGACGATAAGATCAATTCTTCTACTGACCTGACCGGCTTCATATTTGATGGATTTCCGAGAACGGTGGCCCAGGCCAGGGCATTGGATGATTTATTGTTGCAAAAGGGCACCAGTATTTCCGGAATGATAGCTTTGGAAGTTCCGGAGGAGGAACTGAAGCAGCGCATCAGGGAAAGAGGAAAAACCTCCGGCAGATCTGATGACCAGGATGAGGTAAAAATCCAAAACAGGATAAAGGTGTATAATGAAGAGACCCTTCCTGTGGCCGAATATTATCAAAACCAGGGTAAATTATCCAAAATTCACGGTGTGGGCGCCATAGATGAGATATTTGGCAAAATTTGTGCTGTTATAGATAAATATTAATGTGTACCTTTGTGTACTCTGATTGTGGCTAAGCGTAACGGCTTAGCCATTTTATTTTAAGGCCGGACTTCGGCTAAAGGAATTCGGAGCGGAAAGTTAAAACCAAAATTACAGTGGCAGCATCTAACTTTATAGATTATGTGAAATTTTGTTCCCGTTCCGGAGCAGGAGGAAATGGATCAGTCCATTTCAGAAGGGAGAAGCATGTACCCAAAGGAGGTCCTGACGGAGGTGATGGAGGTAGAGGGGGCCATATCATTTTGAAGGGAAACGCACAACTTTGGACTTTGCTTCACCTTAAATACAAGAAACATGTCATTGCTGAGCGGGGCAAAAATGGAGAAGGAGGAAGAAGAAAGGGTGCTGACGGGCAGGACATCATTCTGGAGGTTCCTATAGGTACTGTTGCGAAGGTGGCTGATTCTGGTGAGTCCAGGTGTGAAATCACAGCAGATGCACAGGAATTTATTTTAACCCCCGGAGGTAGGGGAGGTCTGGGTAACGACCACTTCAAGACATCTACCAATCAAGCCCCCCATTATGCCCAGCCAGGGGAGGATGGAATAGAGGAATGGATCATTCTGGAATTGAAGCTATTGGCAGATGTTGGATTGGTAGGCTTTCCCAATGCAGGCAAGTCCACTTTGCTTGCCAGCTTATCTGCGGCCCGGCCGGAGATTGCCGATTATGCCTTTACTACCCTGGTCCCCAATTTGGGAGTGGTAGCCTACAGGGACGAAAAATCCTTTGTAATGGCGGATATCCCCGGAATCATTGAAGGGGCGGCGGAAGGAAAGGGTCTGGGGCTAAGGTTCCTTAGGCACATCGAACGCAATTCCATTTTATTGTTTTTGGTCCCAGCAGATGCCACTCATATAGGAGAGCAGTATGCGATTTTATTGGCTGAACTGGAACGTTATAACCCAGAATTACTTGACAAGAAGCGTATTCTGGCCATTTCGAAGGCAGACCTGCTGGATGCTGAACTGATGCAGGCTCTGGAAGCTGAAATTCCTAAAGACATTCCTCACCTTTTCATTTCATCGGTAAGCGGATTTCAACTGCCATTGCTTAAGGACTTGATTTGGAAGTCCTTGCAATAACTGTGTCAGAATGGCATACATTGGGATTATGGCAAGTTAATTGTTTTCATGAAATGGATTTTTGAAAAACGGAAATAGACATGACAGATAAAGCAAAAGAAGAAAAGGAATTGGACCTGGAACAAACAGAAACAGCAGAAAACCCTGTCAATGAAGGGGATGTGAACAAGGAAGCTGATTTGGATGTTCAGGAAGAGATAGATTCGGAAGACAAGGGACCTGAAGACAATTTGTCAAGGGAAAATCAGGAATTGAAGGACAAATATGTCAGGTTATATTCTGAGTTTGAAAATTTCCGAAGAAGAACGGCCAAGGAAAGGCTTGACCTGGTCAACACTGCTTCCCTGGACTTGATTCAGGAAATACTGCCTGTTTTAGACGATTTTGAAAGATCCTTTAAAGCACAGGAAGATTCAGGGGAGGATGAACAAAAGCAGGCAGGAAGTAGATTGATCTATAATAAATTACTGCGGGTGCTTACTTCCAAAGGATTGGAACCAATGGAGGGCCTTGTAGGAGAAAATTTTGATGCAGAATACCATGAGGCAATCACGCAGATCCCGGCCCCATCTGAAGCGTTGAAAGGGAAGATAGTGGACGTAGTGGAAAAGGGCTATACCATGGGTGGAAAAGTGGTTCGATTTGCTAAGGTGGTAATTGGAAAATAAAGATTTATGGCAAAAAGAGATTATTATGAGGTGCTGGGTATTGAAAAGAATGCCAGCCCGGAAGAAATAAAAAAGGCCTATAGAAAGCTGGCCATCAAATATCACCCGGACAAAAATCCGGGTGATCCCTCTGCAGAAGACAGGTTTAAGGAAGCAGCCGAAGCCTATGAAGTGTTGAGCAATCCGGAGAAAAAACAAAGATACGACCAATTCGGTCATCAGGGCCTGGGAGGCAATGGCGGATTTGGAGGAGGTGGCATGAACATGGATGACATCTTTTCTCAGTTTGGAGATATTTTTGGCGGAGGAGGTTTCGACTCTTTCTTTGGCGGAGGTGGCAGAAGCGGCCGCAGGACCAAAAAAGGAACCAATCTTCGTGTAAAACTTAAATTGAACCTTCGGGAACTGGCTAATGGCGTAGAGAAGAAGATCAAAGTGAAGCGCCACATGATCGCCGATGGCGTTACCTTCAAAAACTGCGCTACCTGCCAGGGAAGTGGTCAGGTAAAAAAGGTAGTCAATACCATGCTTGGGCAAATGGTTTCGGCCAGTACTTGTCCTGCCTGTGAGGGAAGTGGACAGATTGTAGACAAAAGGCCGCCAAACTCAGATGCCAGAGGGCTGGTCATAAAAGAAGAAATCATCCCCATCAACATTCCTGCAGGTGTTGCCGATGGCATGCAGCTAAGCCTTTCCAGCAAAGGAAATGAAATTCCGGGAGGGGTTCCCGGTGACCTTTTGATCCTGATTGAAGAAATACCTGATGAGGTTTTGGTTCGGGATGGCAATAATGTGGTTTATGACTTGTACCTGAGCTTTGTAGATGTAGCTTTGGGTGCTTCTCTGGAAGTGCCTACCATTGACGGGAAGGTCAAAATAAAAATTGAACCCGGAACTCAGGCAGGTAAAATTCTGCGCCTGAAAGGAAAAGGAATAAAAGAGTTGAACGGATATGGAAGGGGAGACCAGTTGATCCATGTAAATGTCTGGACCCCCAAAGAAGTGACCAGGGAGGAAAGGGACAAACTGGAATCACTAAGGGACTCAGAGAATTTTAAACCCAATCCGGGTAAATCAGAAAAAAGCATATTTGATAAAGTAAAAGAATTCTTTTAAAAGAAATGGCCGGACCACGGCTTTTCTTTTTAAAGAAACCTTTTGATATCCCCAACCGTATTAATTCGGTATGTTTAAGGAATTGAATTTTGCCATTTGTCTGGTTATTTGTCTCGTCATTACTTCCGAAGCACAGATTGTAAGGCATTTTGAGGTGAAAGAAAGGGAAGGGATCAATTTGGTTCATCTAAACTTTTCCAGTTACAAAGGGGTGTCTACTATCCAAAGGGAATACAAGGGATTTCCATTTATTGCTGATGCGGAGCTGGGAAAGGTAAATATTCTGCCCACATTTACGCATAGACAGTCGGATGGAGTCCTTTATGCCCTGTTGGAGCATAAAAATGTGGAATCAGAAAGCCTGAGCAAGAACCTTTCCCACAGACTTTTTTCAAGTGGGGAGGATGATTATGATCACCAATGGAAAGTCGGTCTGGATGCCAACTTCCTCTATGATTTGAGGCTTCATTTTGGGATTGGAAAAGCCACCCTGGACCTTTCAAATCTCCCGGTTTCCAATTGCTTCGTAAAAACAGCTTCAGCCGATGTTTTTTTGAATTATTCCAAGCAGGTACCCAATACAGTCCACATGGACACCATGTCAGTTGCCATCAATATGGGATCCCTGTATGCAGATGATTTGCAAATGTCCAATGCCAGGCACCTGATGTTTGATGTCAACTACGGCTCTGTCAATTTATCCTTTGGCGACACCATGGCCGGTGTTACCACGGTGAATGCAATGGTGGGGGCAGGTGCAGTAAATATTAAATTACCCTCCGCAAGTCTTCCCTATATGGTGAAAATAAAGTCTACGGCCATGTGCAGGACCAAAGTGCCGGGACACCTGAAAGAAATAGCAGAAAAAACCTATATCAGCAGGGGGTATCAGGCAGACGCCGAAAATCTCATGACCTTTATGATAGATGTTTCTGTGGGTTCAGTATCTTTGGAATAAAGATCCTTTCAAAAGGCTTTTTGTTTATTTTAGCCAATTTTAAACCTAGCGATCTATTTGGAAATTTTAAGCGTCCAATCATTGAATAAGTCCTACGGGACACATGTTGCGTTGAAAGATTTTAATCTTTCGGTGGCAGAGGGCCTTGTTTTCGGACTTTTGGGCCCCAATGGGGCGGGCAAGACTACTTTTATCAGGATCGTAAACCAGATTATTGACCAGGATTCGGGAGAAATATTTATCAAGGGACAACCCCTTAAAATGCGGCATGTCAGGAATATTGGCTATTTGCCAGAGGAGAGGGGCTTGTACAAGACCATGAAGGTTAAGGAACAGCTGCTATACTTTGCCCGCATAAAAGGCCTTGGCAAACAGGATGCCATTAAAAAAATTACCAGTTGGCTGGAAAAGTTGAACCTGACTCAGTGGAAAGACAATAAGATTCAGGACCTTTCTAAAGGAATGGCCCAGAAAGTTCAGTTTATTGCTACTGTCATCCACCAACCGGACCTGCTGATTTTGGATGAGCCCTTTTCCGGGTTTGATCCGGTAAATGCGGAAATCATCAAAAATGAAATTCTCGAATTGAAACGGCAGGGCACCACCATAATCCTGTCTACCCATAGGATGGAATCTGTGGAATTGCTTTGTGACCACATCGCCATGATCAATCAGGCCAGGAAAATATTGGATGGGCCGGTCAAAGCGATTAAAAATGAGGCCAAAACCAATCAGTTTAAGGTGAAAATGATGGTTGAGGACCAGATCAATATGCCTACCTGGGGAGATGTGATAGCAGCTGAAGGACAGGTAGAGTTTACCACAAGTCTTAATGGACAAGCTCCCAACGCACTCCTGAACGATCTCATGCAGTATGGAGAAATCCTGGGCTTTGAAGAAATCGTCCCCAGTATAGAGGAAATTTTTATACAAAAAATAAATGAGAGTCATGAGGGGTAAAATTTTTTTAGTCATTAAAAGAGAATACCTGGCCAGGGTGAAAAAAAGATCCTTTCTGCTGGCAACCATCATTACCCCTCTCATATTCCCTACTATCCTGGGGCTGTTCTTATGGATAGCCATGTCGGACGTTTCTCCGGATGCTCGAAAATTTATTGAAGTAGTGGACGAAAACAATGCTTATTTTTTAGAAAGCAATGAGTCTTTTGCTTTCTCTTACGGTGGATTGAACCGAGAAGAGGCCAGGAAATTGGTTCAGGAGGGAGCCCGTTTTGGGCTTTTGTACATTCCTGAATTGAATTTAGAACAACCAACGGGGATAACTTTTTATAGCGAGGAAACAGCCCCGATATCTATGATTACAAGTTTGGAGGCTGCCCTCAAAAATAAAATTGAAGAATTCAGACTTTTCGCTTCCGGTATAGACCCTGATGTCCTTTCTTCCCTGAAAACCAATATCAAAATAAGGGCTGTCATCGTGGGGGAACCCGGAGGGGAGAGGGTTTCCAATTCTGTTGTCAATTATGCGGTAGGGTTTTTGGCTGGAATCCTCATCTACACCTTTATTTTTGTGTATGGCAACCAGATCATGCAAGGGGTCATAGAAGAGAAATCAAGTAGAATCATAGAAATCCTGGTGTCTTCCCTAAAGCCTTTCCAGTTAATGATGGGCAAAATCATTGGGATAGGGGCCGTGGGCCTGACCCAGTTTTTGATCTGGATATTGCTGATCAGTGCCATATCTTCATTGGTGGTAGGATATTTTGGAATGAAAATGCCTCAACAGGAATTGATGGAGATGTCCGGGCAGCAGGATTTATTTTCAGGTGCAAGTCAGGAGGGTATGGTAGAAATCCTCCAAATGGTGCAGGGAATAGATTTTATTCAGCTTACCCTGACCTTTTTAATTTATTTCATAGGGGGGTATTTGTTGTATGGAGCTTTCTTTGCAGCAATAGGAGCGGCGGTGGATAGTCCTTCCGATGCCCAGCAATTCATGTTTCCGGTTACCATTCCCTTATTGATTGCCTATATGGGGCTATTTATTTTTGTGCTCGATGATCCCAATAGCAAGGTTTCTTTTTGGCTTTCCGTGATTCCTTTTACTTCTCCGGTAGCCATGATGGGAAGGGTAAGTTTTGGTGTGCCCTGGCACCATTTGGCCCTTTCTATAGGATTGTTGGTCACGGGTTTTTTATTTACTACCTGGTTGGCAGGTAAAATCTATCGAATTGGCATCCTGGTCCACGGCACGAAAGTGGGGTATAAAGTGCTATGGAAATGGATGAAAGATAATGGGTAAGGCAGGTGCTTCCCCTCACTTGTGTTTGGCTTTGCATTAATTTTTATTTTTCTGGAGGCAATAATGATTGTTTTCTATTGTTTCTCATTATGAACTTCCTTAAGTTCGGAATCATTAATTGGCAATGAATAAAAAATTTCAAGACCTGACATCTTTGGACCTGTACCAAAACAGGGGAAAGGTAAAATGGGGCGTATTTGTTTTTTCCATCATCATTGGGCTCGGATCCATTTATTATACCAATACCCTGGTAGAGGAACTCAAAATCAGGGAAAAGAGACAGGTGGATCTTTATGCTGAAGCCCTGGAGTATGCTTCTGTCAACTCCGATAACCTCACCTTTGTTTTTCAGGTGATCATCCAGGAAAACAAATCAATCCCCGTGATCACCGTAAATGCTGCCGGCGAGCCAATTGAATACAAAAACATAAACTTCAAAAAAAATAGCTCAGAGGAAGAGGAAAGACAGCAATTACTTGAAGAGCTGGAAACGATGAAAGCTTTGTATGATCCCATCCGGCTTTCTGATGATGCCTTTATTTTTTATAGAAATTCTGACCTGCTGACCCGCTTACAGTATTACCCGTATGTGCAATTGTCTGTTATTTTGGTCTTTGGGATTCTCGCTTATGCTTTTTTCAACCAAAGTAAAGTGGCCGAACAGAACAGGCTATGGGCAGGCCTTACGAAAGAAACGGCTCATCAGCTGGGAACGCCCCTGGCCTCTTTGATGGCCTGGATTGATTACCTGAAAAACTCCCCTGTTTTCGATGAAAACAAGGAAGTAATCGTTGAGATTGAAAAGGATATCAAAAAACTGAGCATGGTGACCGAGAGGTTTAGCAATATAGGGAGCAGCCCTGTGATCAAACCTGAAAATGTCCATCAGGTGATTGGGGATGCGATCAATTACCTCAGGCCCCGTATTTCGAGCAAGGTTTCCATTGAGCTCAACTCCCATGCAGAATTCATTTATGCTCAAATGAATCGCTCTTTGTTTGAATGGGTGATCGAAAACATTTGTAAAAATGCAGTGGACGCAATGAAAGGACAGGGAGCCATCAGCATAAATATCGTGAAGGAAAGTGAAAAATATGTCCTGATTGATATCAGTGACACCGGCAAGGGGATAGAGAAGAAAATGTTTGCAAAAGTATTCAACCCCGGATTTACTACCCGGCAGCGGGGATGGGGGCTAGGACTTACCCTGGCCAAGCGCATCATCGAAGGGTACCACAAGGGGAGAATATTCGTCAGTTCCTCAGAATTGGGAAAAGGCAGTACTTTTAGGATTGTATTGCTGGGAGTGAGGGACAATGTAGAATAATCCAAAAGAAATGCATCATGAATAAATCTATCATTTGGAGCTTGTTGATTGCAATTGTTTTGCTTTCCTGCCATTCAAAGGTAACTGACAGCTCAGAAAAGGCTCCTGCCTCAAAGAATTACAATGAAGCCCACAGGCCACAGTTTCATTTTAGCCCCCAGGCCAATTGGATGAACGATCCGAATGGAATGGTTTATCATGAAGGCGAATACCATTTGTTTTACCAATATTATCCGGATAGCAATGTTTGGGGTCCCATGCATTGGGGGCATGCCGTTTCAAAGGACATGGTTAATTGGGAACATTTGCCTGTAGCCATTGAGCCGGATAGCCTGGGTTGGATATTTTCAGGCTCCGCCGTCTTTGATGCTGCCAATAGCAGTGGCCTTGGATCATCTGAGAATCCTCCGCTGCTGGCCATCTATACCTACCATGACCCGATAGGTGCAGATGCTGGAAGAAACGACTTTCAAACCCAGGGCATCGCCTACAGCCTGGACAAGGGCAGAATCTGGGAGAAATATCCAAATAATCCCGTGCTGGATAACCCTGGGATCAGGGACTTTCGGGATCCGAAAGTGACCCAAATCACTGTCTCCGGGGAGGATAGGTGGATCATGTCACTGGCCGTAAAGGACAAGATCAGTTTCTATTCTTCGGATAACCTGCTTAACTGGAAGCATGAAAGTGATTTTAACCCCGACTGGGCAGCCTATGGTGGGGTGTGGGAATGCCCTGACCTGTTTCCCTTGACAAGCCCGGAGGGAGAGCAAAAGTGGGTTTTATTGGTCAGTATCAATCCTGGAGGCCCAAACAGAGGGTCAGCTACACAATATTTTATTGGTGATTTTGATGGTGAGCGGTTTACCACCGACCAAGCTTCCGTGAAGTGGCTGGATTATGGTGCGGACAATTATGCAGGAGTTACCTGGTCCAATATCCCTGATTCTGACGGACGAAGACTGTTTATCGGCTGGATGAGTAACTGGATGTACGCCAATGTGGTGCCTACACAGGTCTGGCGCTCAGCCAACACCTTGCCCAGGAGTCTTGAATTGTATTCAATCGATCAGGAATACCACCTGGCCTCCAGGCCAGTAAAGGAACTGGAGATGCTCAGAGTAGAAAGTCAGGAAATTTCGGGGCAAACCATAGCACTGGAACAGGAGTTGGTGGAACTGCAGCTGCATACCAATGCTGCTGATTTCATGCTTGAATTCAGCAATCCTGCCGGAGAACGGGTAATCCTGGAAAAGAAAGGAAAAATGTTTTTTCTGGACCGGACCCAATCCGGATTGGTGGATTTCAACAAGGAATTTCCTGCTAAGCACAGCGCCCCGCTCGGTGACCTGGAAATAGAGGACCTCCAAATATTTCTGGACAGGTCCTCTATAGAAATTTTCATCAATCAGGGGGAGCTGGTGATGACTGAGCTTGTATTTCCCATGGAAAGGTATACCCAACTGCGTCTGGAGGGATTTGAAAACAAAAACCAACTGCATTACCTGAAGTCCATTTGGTAACCTGAGTTCGACCAATCAATAGTGATTACCGAATGTAAATTTGGGGTAGGACTAACAGAGGATAAAATCTAAATCTGTGGACTTTTTTCAGGACGGGTCACTATCAATAAATTAAAATTTTAAATATTGGAAACCTCCGAAAAAATCCCCCTTGCCCCTTTAAGGGGGATTCAACTACTCTGCTTTTTCTGTGTCTTTTTTAATATGGGAAAAAATTGATCAATTGAACGCCACCGAAAACCGAATTCAGATGATTGGTAAAAAATCAAAGCATTGCCTGGTTTGGCAATGCTTTGATTCAGGATAATATCAGGATTCTCCCAGAAAAGGGTACCGGTAGTCCGTTGCACTGACGAAGGTTTCCTTGATAGTCCTGGGGGAAACCCAACGCAGCAGGTTGATCATGGAGCCTGCTTTGTCATTGGTGCCAGAAGCCCTGGACCCGCCAAACGGCTGTTGCCCTACCACCGCTCCTGTGGGCTTGTCATTGATATAGAAGTTTCCTGCCGCATGGCGCAATTTGGAAGTAGCCATTTCTATGGCATAACGATCGGTGGAAAAGACCGCTCCGGTAAGGGCATAAGGGGAGGTTTGGTCTACCAGCTCCAATGCCTCTTCAAAATGATCTCCCTGATAGACGTAAATAGTCAATACAGGTCCGAAAATTTCCTCTACCATGGTTTTGTAAAGAGGATCCTCAACTAAGATCACGGTAGGCTCAATGAAGTAGCCCTTGGATTTATCATAATTTCCTCCTGCTATTATTTCCACATGGGGAGCTTTTTTAGCCGCCTGGATATATCCGCTGATTTTATCAAAAGCTTTTTCATCGATTACTGCATTGACAAAGTTACCAAAGTCTTCGGTTCCTCCCATTTTCATGGAAGCCAGGTCCTGTAGCAAATGCCCTTTTACCTCTTCCCAGATACCGGAAGGGATATAGGCCCGGGATGCAGCACTACATTTTTGTCCCTGATATTCAAAAGCCCCCCTGCTGAGGGCTGTGGCTACTGCTTTGGGATGGGCAGATTTATGGGCAATGACAAAATCCTTCCCACCTGTTTCGCCTACTATTCTGGGGTAGGTTTTGTACCTGGAGATATTTTGTCCTATGGTTTTCCATAAATGTTGGAACACTCCGGTAGATCCTGTGAAATGTAATCCTGCAAAATCGGGATGGGAAAAGATCACTTCTCCTGCCTGGGGTCCATCCACATAGATCAGGTTGATCACCCCATCAGGAAAACCGGCCTCCTTAAAAACCTGCATCAACACATGGGCCGCATAAATTTGGGTATGTGCCGGTTTCCAGATGACCGTATTGCCCATCATGGCTGGTGCCGTAGGAAGATTTCCTGCAATGGCTGTAAAATTAAAAGGGGTAATGGCAAAAATAAAGCCCTCCAATGGCCTTTGCTCCAGCCTGTTCCAGACACCGTGTCCACTGATGGGAGGTTGCTGGGCATAGATCTCTGTCATGAATTTTACATTGAACCGTAAGAAATCAATCAACTCGCAGGCTGCATCGATCTCTGCCTGAAAGGCATTTTTTGACTGACCCAACATGGTGGCGGCATTGATTCTGTCCCTGTAGGGCCCTGCCAATAAGTCTGCTATTTTAAGAAAGATGGCAGCTCTTTGTTCCCATTGCATGTTTTCCCAGGCCGGCTTTGCTCCCAAAGCGGCATTGATGGCTTGGGTCACATGACCCTTGTCTCCTTCATGAAAATGCCCCAACAGGTGCTGGTGATCATGTGGAGGGTGAAGGGATGATGTATTTCCCGTCCTTACCTCATCACTACCGATATACATGGGGATATCCACTTGCTGAGCCCTCGCCGCAGCAATGGCTTCCTGAAGGGAAGTGCGCTCAGGGGACCCTGGAGCATAGTTTTTGACAGGTTCATTCGTTGGTTCCGGAACATTAAAAAAGCCTTTTAGCATACCATTAAGTTGTTTTCTTGGTTAGTTTAATTGTAACAAATATACAAATTAACAACGGCTTAAAAGAAAGGAGGGTTCAAAGGATGGCCCTGAGTTCGGATAGGTGTCTGATGGTATAGGTGGGTTCAACCTGATGGGTTACTCCCCGGGGATTATAATATACCTGGTCGATGGCCGCATTTTTTGCGCCTAAAATATCTGAATCCGGGTTGTCTCCTATCATCAGACAATTTGATGGTTTGGTGCCCAGCTTTTGTAATGCATGAGCAAAAATTCTTTTGTCCGGCTTTCTGAAGCCAGAGCTCTCTGAAGTTACAATCAAATCAAAATAACGAGCCAGCCCCGAACATTTTAATTTGGAATATTGACTTTCATTGAAACCGTTGGTGATGATGTGCAAGGCATAGTCATCGTTCAGATAGTCCAGGATTTCAAAGCTGTGATCCATGACTTTGGATTTGGAAGAGGTTTGGGTTACAAAATCTCTTTCGAAAGTACCGGGTAGAGACTCAGCAGGCAACTTTGCTCTGGTGAAAACCTTAATGAAGCGACTTTGCTGCATCTCGGCCTGGTCTACCTTGCCCTGATTAAACTGATCCCAAAGCTCATAATTGGTGAACAAAAAGGCCTCAAAAAACGCTTCAAAGGCAATTCCTCCCAAATCTCCCAGATGGTAATGTGAAAATAATTCGAATAGGGTTTCTCTCACATTGCTGTCGTAATCCCAAAGCGTGTGGTCCAGGTCAAAAAAAATATGTTGGTACTTTTTCACGTTTATTTATTTTCTATAGGGGTTGTTTTGAATTTTATTTTTGGCCAGCTCCCTGTTGGAGTAGAGGATTTCATAAATCTCCTGGTCTCTCAACAAGTTTTGGTCTTTCTGAATGAACTTCAGGATCTGTCCCAGTATTTCCTGGGCCTCTTCCAATACATAATAGAAAGTCCATTGATCTGTTTTTCTACTGCCTATTAAACCCGCATGCTTTAAATAGGTTACGTGCCGGCTGGTTTTGGTTTGGGTAAAATCCAGTATATGTTCCAGATCAGAAATACACAACTCCTGATTTTGCATCAGTAAATGCAGGATTCTCACCCTCGCTTCCTCCGAGAGGGCTTTAAATACCCGCATCCCATAATTCAAACTTATGTTTTTTAAGCGCATTTAATTAACTTTAACAAATAAAACATGTTGAAGTTAATGATTTCAGCTGTATTTCACTTATTATCGTGAAATCATTGGCTTTATAACCAAACCGGCTTGAATTTCTACCGTAATAATTGAAGGAGTAAGTCTACTGAAAAATAAAAGAAGTGAAAAAAATTACCGCAATACTGATCCTTTTTGTAGTCGGATTTTTAGGAATTCACCGGTCTGCCGAGGCACAGGACACCTCCGATCGGAAAGTGGTACAGCTTTCAGGTGTGATCCTGAATGCAGACAGTACCACGGCCATTCCGGGTGTAAATATTTATGTCCCCAAAAAGGGAAGAGGCACGAGCAGTAACCGGTTTGGCTATTTTTCCATGCCGGTAGTGGCAGGAGACAGTGTGGTTTTTTCCTACATAGGCCTGAAAAGACAAACCCTGAAAATCCCGGAAGATATTGACGAAGACAAGGTCAGTTATATCCTGACCATGATTCAGGATGAAATAGCCCTTCAGGAGGTACAGGTCATGCCCTATCCTACAGAGGAAGAATTCAAAAATGCCATTCTGGCCGTAAATGTAGATGCAGAACCACCTCTCAACCGGGGCAACCTGAGTCCGCAATTGCTTCTGCGCTGGGCCGAAGAAATGCCCGCATCCGGCAACGAGAATTTCCGACAATTTACCAACCAACAAACCCAGCAAACCATGGACCGGTATGGGCCAAGGCCCTTGCCCTTGCTTAACCCTTTTGCCTGGGCTCAATTTATTAAATCCATTAAAAACGGTGACCTCAGAAACAGGGATTAAAAGGGTCTTTGATAACTTTCCTTTCAAATGCTTCCGCTTATCACTTTTCAGTGGAGATAATCACCATTCAGTTATTTTGCATGGCTCAAAAAGGTATATTTGCTGCAAATAGAAATCCAACAACATGAAAAATTTATTTGTCCTGGCCCTGCTGATATTGTCCCATGCGGGTTTTTCACAGGATCAGGGATCCAAAAGTCCGGAAAGGCCAAAACTGGTGATAGGCATTGTAGTAGACCAGATGCGTCAGGAATATTTTTACCGTTACCAGGACAGGTTTGTAGAAAACGGTTTTAAGCGCCTGTTGAAAGCCGGCTTTGTGATGGAAAACGGTCATTATAATTATATCCCTACCTATACCGGTCCGGGACATGCTTCTGTCTACTCAGGGACCACGCCTGCTACCCATGGGATTATTGGTAATAACTGGTATGTAAGGTCCTTAGGGCGGTCCATCTATTGCGCCGAAGATAGTACCGTTACGGGAGTAGCGGGCACCGCTTCCAGCGGCGAGATTTCTCCCAGAAACCTATTGAGCAGTACCATTACGGATGAACTCATGTTTGCTACCGGAAAGCGGTCCAAGGTAGTTGGGATCGCCATCAAGGACCGAGGGGCGTCCTTGCCAGCCGGACACATGGGAGATGCCTACTGGTACGATGCCAAAACCGGGGAATTCATGACGTCCACCTATTACTACGGTGCCTTGCCCGAATGGGCCAAGGCCTTTAACGACAGAAAATTACCTCAGAAATATTTGTCCCAAACCTGGGAACCGCTATTTCCGGTAGAAACCTATGTGCAGGGGGCAGCGGATGACAACCTATTTGAATCCCCTTTCATCGGTATGGAAACACCTACTTTTCCCTATGATCTGCCCGCTTTGACAGCGGACAATGGAGGACTGGGCCTGATCAGCACCACTCCCTATGGCAATACCCTCACCCTGGACCTGGCCTATGCCGCCCTGGAAGGGGAGCAATTGGGTAAAAGAGGAGAGACGGACTTTCTGGCGGTGAGTTTTTCTTCTACCGATTATATCGGACACCGGTTTGGTCCCTCTTCGGTAGAGGTGGAGGACAATTACCTACGACTTGACCGGGAATTGGCGGAATTTTTTGATTACCTGGACCGGGAGATCGGCGAAGGCGAATACCTGGTGTTTCTGACGGCAGACCATGGCGTGGCGGATGTGGTCAGTTACATGCAGAGCGAAAGGGTGGCCGCAGGAAGTCTGGATACGCGTTTTGTCCTGACCCAATTAAAGGGATTTACCAATCAGCAATTCGGGGAGGGAGACTGGATTTCCAATTATTCCAACGAGCAGGTGTTCTTAAACCGGGAGCTGGCCAAGGAAAAGGGCCTGGTGCTGGCCGACATGCAAAAAGAAGTCGCCGATTTCCTGCTGCGCTTTGACGGGATCAAGGAAACCTATACGGCGGAGGACTTGAGACGCCTGGAATATAACAATGGAAGAAAGCACCTTTTGCAGATGGGTTTCAATCACAAGGCATCGGGAGATGTGATGGTGATATTGGAGCCCGCCTGGCTAAGCAATTCCGTCCGGGGCACCACCCATGGCACGGGTTACACCTATGATACCCATGTACCGATTGTGTTTTATGGTTGGGGCGTTCCGGCCGGAAGCAGCAGCCGCTATGCCACCATTACCGATATTGCACCTACTTTATCCATGCTATTGAATACAAGGCTACCCAATGGGGCTTCTGGTCAGCCAATTGGTGAGATTTTGGATAGGGAATAACAGGTTACAAGGAGATCTTCAAAATTTAAGCATACGTAATTTCCTCCGAACACAAAATCTAAGGTAAAAAAGGGGTTGGGGGATTTTTTCGTAGGTTTCCGTTTTTGAAAAATCTGATTTAATGTAAGGACGGAAGAAAAGGTACCCCGACGGATAGTAGGGCCATTAAAAGTCATTGGGATACCAATTTGAAGTTGATTTCCAGGTAGTTTAGTAAAAAAGTCAATGGATCCCAGAAAAAGGATTAAGGTTTCTTTATAACTCATTGAGGAAATCTTTTGCTTGGGGAGCTTGCCTTCCTTCATAAGTTTGACCTGGATCAGACTATTTTGCAGTTCCCCCAATGCCTTTTCTTCCTCATCTGCTACCTTCACATAATCCAGGGTCTTGATAAACTCCAGGAAAACGTCAAATTTATTGTCTGCGATATTGATCGTAAGCTGCTTCATATTTTAGCTACCGTTTGCCCTTTTTTAGTCAATAACGTTAGGGAACGAAAATAGTAAAAAAACAGAAGCAAAACCGTCAGCTTTCGGGTACCATTCCGGAAGCATTTGGCTATAGGTTATGGTTAGATAAAATAAATAGCCATATTAACAATGAAACTATAATCCTAAACCGGCAACGGCCACCTTACCCCCTAATTGAATCACTTCAAAACAGCCGGCTTATTGCTTTTTTATTTGGCTAAATTCTTAGTGTCAAAATATATTGTTTCAAAAATTGGGAATCAACGTAATACACCGTTTCTTCTTAAGAAAGAAATTTTTATAATTTAAGTAAACCTTTCATCGCTATGCACCCTCCAAATTCGCTTAAGATAAGCCAATTGTAGCATTTCAATTTTTTGGAATTTATAATAGGAAACAGGTAATTATACTTTTGAATTATACCCATACGGGTTCAATTTGTATATAATAATCGAATTTATACCTGAAAGGGTATAATAAGTAAGTATATACACAAATTTGTACCCGAAGGGGTATATTATCATACAATATGTGTATATTTGTACCCAAACGGGTAAATACTAGACGAATGAATACCGGAAATAACTATTCTGCTTTACCCTTAAGCAGTTTTGTAAAGGAGAAAAGAAAGGTACTAGGCCTTACGCAACAAGGTCTGGCAGACAAAGCTGGCGTAGGCTTACGTTTTGTACGTGAATTAGAACGTGATAAACCTTCCCTGCAAAAGGATAAGGTCAACCAGGTACTGGTATTGTTTGGTTATGAACTCGGGCCGGTACCAATAAACCGCAAAAAACTGATCCATGAGAAAGGCTAAGGTTTTTATGCACAACGATTGGGCAGGGATCCTGCAAGAAGATGAGGAAGGCTATCGTTTTCAATACAGGGATGTATACTTGAAAAGAGATAATGCAGAGCCGGTAAGTTTGACACTTCCGCTACAGGAAAAACCATTTCAGGATAAAGTGCTCTTTCCGTTTTTTGACGGTCTGATACCGGAGGGTTGGTTATTGGATATCGCTGAAAAAAACTGGAAACTAAGTGCACGTGATCGGATGGGTTTGTTACTTAAAACATGTCACGATTGCATTGGAGCAGTGAGCATTGAACCAATGGCAGAGGAAAAAGAAGATGAGTAAAAATTGCTGTCTATACTGCTATATGGACCTGGATGGAGGAGAAATAGATTTTCACTCAATATGCAGCAAGAAACTATTCGGTAAGCCTGTTCCTCCCCTTTTGGAATATACCAATGATCAGATGCTCGAACTAGCTGAAAAGGTCATACAGCGCCAGTCGTCCGTAACCGGCGTACAGGCAAAGCTTTCCTTAGGGCTGGAAACCATGACTGAAAAAGATACGCCTCAAAAACTGACGATTATGGGTGTTTGGGGCGGATACATATTGAAACCGCCGAGTGAACATTATCCAAGTTTGCCCGAGCTGGAAGACCTGACGATGCACCTGGCAGCCATAGCCGGAATAAGGACTGTTCCGCATTCACTGATCCGGTTAAAGTCAGGTGAGCTTTCTTACATCACCAAACGAATAGATAGAAAAGGAAAGCAAAAATTCCATATGGAAGACATGTGCCAACTGACCGAACGGTTAACAGAATCAAAATACCGTGGTTCCTATGAACAGATTGGAAAAGCACTGGTTCACTTTTCGACCAATCCCGGATTTGATATCATCAACTTCTTTGAGCAGGTTGTATTTTGTTTCCTCACCGGTAACAATGACATGCACCTGAAAAACTTCTCCCTGTTTAAGGATCCGAAAAGGGGATACAACCTGAGTCCCGCTTATGACATGGTAGCTGTCCAATTGGTGGTTGAAGGAGACAACGAAGAATTGGCACTCACCCTTAACGGAAAAAAAAGGAAACTAACACGAAGGGATTTTGAAATAGCTATGAGAAGGTTTGAAATCGATCAGAAAGCATTCGATAATATTTTCGAGCGTTTCAAAAAAGCGATTCCTAAATGGCATGGGTTCGTGGAAAAAAGCTTTGTTCCGGACGAAATGAAGGAAGCCTATCGCGTAATGATTGATAAAAAGGCCAAACAGATAGGACTATTTCAGCCCATCCGCTAAATCTGATCCGGAATGCAGCATTTTTTGACGGAAACCAGGCTGTGAAATCAGCATTAAAAAAACTTGAAAATCAGGACAATCCAATTTTGGTTTATTCCGACTTACAATTCAGTACTAAAACCAATTCCCAATGAAAACCAACTATCTGATACAAAACATCATCTTTTTTGCTTTGTTTTGACCATTACTATTGGCTGTAATTCATCCGGTAAGGACGGAAAACAAATGGTTTTCCCCACCGATCTAACTGTAATTGAGCCAGGCGATTCGGTTAAATTTGACACCAGCTGGTTTGACAGAAAATACAAGGTGGCCGTGTATATGAATAAAGTCGGCCGTTCCATAACAACCCTGGACTGGCAACCTGCGATATCAAACAACAAGGAGGTGGCCTTCCTTTTCTACATCTCGGAAAAAGATCCTTCCAAATTGATCCGGCAATTGAGAGAGAATAATTTTTCGCACCCTGTAATTCACGATCCGAATAAAGAATTTTATAAAGCGAACGGTATCGGGGAGGTATCCTTTATTTCATTTTTGCTAAAAGATGATCGCAAAGTAGAAATGGGAAATCCCTCCTTCCCCAACTTTCAGGATAGACTAGATGCATTGACCGAAGAATAATGGGGTAAACAAACGAGTGAATCCATTCGTGATTTCCGCCCGTTTTTTAATCTGTATCAAGATTTAAACTATTCGTGACAAATACGTTAGTTTTTCACAGAAGTCAAACTGTATGTTTCCATAAATAGTAAATTTTTTAACAATAGTATCCTAATAAAGTAAACTTTTTTCTAGTTTTATCGTATGAAAATCATAGAAACATCAACAGGTAAGCAGCATTTGGTGGACATCCTACCTGTTGAGATGGCTGATTTTAAAAGGTTTAAAAGAGAAAGGTATTTTTTTGACTGGAAAAAGGAGAAAAATCAAGAGGTGTATAAATTGCAGATAAATGGGTTGAGTGATGTTTTAGGCCTTATATCGTTAGAAAGGATTCCTGAGGAATGGAGAATACATATCAGACTATTGACAGTCTCAAAAGAAAACAAGGGAAAGGACAAAAAATTTGACAAAATCACAGGAAATCTATTGGCATTTGTCGCAAAAATTGCGCTTCGGGAATACGGAGAATTGGCATGTGTGTCCCTTAGACCTAAAAGTCAAATTGCCCGACACTATATGGAGACCTATAACATGAATTTAACCGGATTGACATTGAGTATGGAAATTCCTCAAATTCTAGACTTAATAAATTTATACGACAATGACTGAAAATACAAGAGATAAGTTGGACACAGCGTTTGGTGTAGATTCAAGGTACAGGTCTGACAGGGAGCGCAAAACCGATGCTGCTGCGTTGATGGAAGCCAGGTTAAGGAGGATGAAAAATTTGTCAAAAGAGCAAGTTACCAGGGCCAAACTTATGCAATTGAAATTAAGGATGGAGGAATATATTAAGCATCCGGTATATGATAATCGCAGTAATTTTTTAGATTTTTTGAAATCATATATAGACTCGATATATAAAAAAAGAAGTGATTTTGCACGGGACATGGCGGTTTCAGCAGTTAGTTTGAGTCAGGTAATCAACAAACATAGGGAACCTAAAGAGGAATTTCTCCTGAAATTAATGATACACTCCGAGAAGGTTTATGAGGGTTTTTGTGAGTTTCCCAAGGAAATCTGGTATCAGGTTTACTATCATGAAAAGATAAGTGAAACCATGTCCAATCAAAATCAATGGCGACCCGAGATCGAAAAGAAGGTTCGGATTAGTGAAGTATTGTAATGGTAAGCCATTCAGAAAAATTGGATTAATTTTCTTACAAATTGATTAAAAGAAATGGCACCATACCTAGTCCCCTAGTCCTCAAATCCCGGAAAGAGTGACTCCGACTCCCCTTTTTTTAGGTCAATAAGCCATTCCTTTCCTTCATAAAGCACTTTGGTTTTCCCACCGCTCAGCGCCAGAATAGTTGCTTTTTTAAGATTGCCATCTTCCCATTCCATATCTATCTCAAAATTCCCTCGTGCTTTCAGTCCGGATACCTTGCCCTTGTCCCATGCCTCGGGCAGTGCCGGTAATAGGCGGATGATTCTTTCCCCATGTGACTGCAGGAGCATTTAGGCAGGTAGTGAAAAGTAGGGACAAGTATAAAGTTGGCTTGGTTTGCATCAAGTATTTTCATGCATTTATCGCCACTTTTCACTATATTTCGCATAAAAACACTAATAGAATGCTAAGCGTCGCTGATTTCGTGAATAAATGTTTGGCGTATGAACAGTACGCATTTTCCTGGAATGAATTAATAGAGGAAGTTTCGAAAACGGATGTGGCTTTACGGCACGAGATAGGGCGACTTTCAAGAAAGAAAGAGATTATTACGCTTCGTCAAGGATTTTATTTAATTCTGCCGCCACGTTACAGGCAGTATGGAAGACTTCCATTAGAACTTTACGTAGAGAGACTCTTTAGCTATATAGAGAAACCCTATTACATTGCGTTTATTTCAGCAGCAGCATTACATGGGGCAAGTCATCAACAGGTTCAGCAAAGTTATCTCATGACAAAAATTCCAAACATAAGAGATATAAAAAAGGGGAATAACTACCTGAGTATATCCGCAACAAGCCATTGGCCAGAAAATAATATTTTAAAAAGAAAGTCGGATGCAGGCTTGTTTAATATCTCATCTCCTGCTTTAACAGCCATTGATTTGATCCACTATCAATCTAAAATGGGTGGTCTGAATAGGATTCTCGCAATTCTTGAGGAGTTAGCTGAATCCATTACTCCTGAAGATTTAAAAGATTTGCTTCAATGGTACCCGTACATTAGTTCCCTTCAAAGGCTAGGGTTTCTCTTTCAAGAACTACAAACGGATCAAGCCCTTTTGGATCCGTTGCAAGCGTATTTCAGTGACAAGAAGTTTTTTCCGGTATTGTTAAGCTCCCATAAGGATGAAAAGCCTGGTAAATCGAATAATCCCTGGAAAGTAGGCATGAATATAGAGTTAGATAGCGATTTATGATTTCTAAACCTTACATCGCAAAGTGGAAAGACCATGCTCCCTGGACGACTGATGAACAGGTAGAACAAGACCTGATCATATCCAGAGCATTGGTAGCGCTTTTCTCGGATGAATATCTTAGGGAAAACCTTGCTTTTCGTGGGGGTACAGCATTGCACAAACTTTATCTGAACCCAGCGCCTCGATATTCAGAAGATATTGATCTTGTTCAAATCAAACAAGGACCCATCAAACCTATTTTGAAAAGAATAGACGAAGTGATCACCTTCTTTGAAGAAAAGAGAGCAATCAAGGTCAAAGCCAACAACAATACATTACTGTATCGTTTCAATTCGGAATATTCACCCGATATCCGTTTAAGACTTAAGATAGAGATCAATTGTCGGGAGCATTTCAACTTGCTCGGATGGAATCCATTTCCCTTTTCTGTCGATAGCGAATGGTTTAATGGACAATGTGACATCACCACTTATTACCTGGACGAGCTCCTGGGAACCAAACTCAGAGCATTGTATCAACGCAAGAAAGGCAGAGATCTATTTGATCTTTACTATGCAGATCAACACGCAAAGCTTGATTATGACAGGATTATTCACTGTTACAATGAGTACATGAAATTCGTAGTGGACAAGCCACCCACTCAAAAGGAATTTTTGCTCAATATGGGTTTAAAGAAAAACTCATCACAGTTTTCTGGGGACATGCAGGGCCTTCTTAACCCGAATTTAAAATACGATCAAGAAGAAGCTTTTGGGTGGTTGTTTGATAAGTTGACTCCTTTGATATAATTTGGATAAATGCTTGACTTGCTCACCTCCATATTCAAAGTTCGGTCATTGGTAGATTCCTCAGTAACATTGAAACTTCTGAGGGCAAGGAACTTACCCTTGATCATTACATTTCTGTATCGTGATTACAAAGTAAATGAGCAAATCTCTGTGCCTTATCAATTTTTTGTTCAGAGACTAGCCTACTTTCTGGAAGAAATTGAATATCAGGATGAAGATGAGGTCAAGTGGGGCATTCTGGCAATTTATGCCGGACGCTATCGGTCGGTCATAATTTCAAAAAACTGACAAAACGAAAATGGAATAATGCAAAAGACAATCGATGGCGGATGTCCGTATCCTTTTCGTTGCCGTTTTCCTGTTCTTGATTCCCCTTTATAAAAGTGACTCCGACTCCCCTTTTTTTAGGTCAATAAGCCATTCCTTTCCTTCATAAAGCACTTTGGTTTTCCCACCGCTCAGCGCCAGAATAGTTGCTTTTT
>Ga0008836_100425_pt1 | contig 28255 bp, 30 predicted proteins | sample HotLakConsUCCR28_FD_62214 | JGI IMG/M metagenome (GOLD analysis project Ga0008836, IMG submission 62214) | Hypersaline microbial mat communities from Hot Lake, Washington, USA - Hot Lake Consortium UCC-R28 (Hybrid Assembly) ... | reverse complement strand
TCCCTATCAAAAATAATTTATCTTCCAAAAGTCCCCGAGACCTCCACGGTGTAGAACTCGTGAAGATGAATTCGAAATTATGAACGGATTTTTCCACATTCATAAAAACTTCGGTAATGTTAATTGGGCGTGGATAGATTATTTTCGACAACCTTCGTCCTTGCCAGATCACCGGGAATTGAGGTCTTTCAACTAGCTCTCCGAACTTTTCTCCGAATTTATCACCGAACTTTTTCACTAATCCCTTCGTACTTTGTCGTTCGTTTCTTCCGAACTGATTATTCGGACTCATTGCTTATTTCTTCCGAACCAGAGTTTCTTCCTTATTTTGACGGAACCATCCTAAATATATTCATTCGTCCCAGGTTAAGAATACTATCCAAGTACCTTTTTTTGTGGCTCCTTCACGCTCCAAATAGCCTTTTTCACGCATTTTAGCAATGTTCTTCTCTACCGCCCGACTTGATATTCCAATTTCCAGTGCTATCTCAGCCGCAGTTACTTTTGGATTAGCTCTCATGGAAAGCAGAATTTTAAAGGCTGATTCACCAAGTTCACGTTTAATTTCTTCCGAACTCAGGATGATTTTCTTCCGAACTTTGGTTTTCGATATCCGAACTTTAGTTGAAGTCAAAAATTTGGAATGAATAGGAACAGCGACATGAAAAAATGATCGATCGTCATCTGTTTCAAACACTGCCTTTGGGGAGCCGTTCTCCTCCAATGCTTTGATAATGGTGGGTATCCCCGTAGCTTTTCCTTCGGTGAGATCGAGCTCTTTTAGAAAATCACCCAGTCTTCGGTTTCTGTAACGCCTTGGGATTACCTTGCCTTTATTAAATTCCCTCAACTTGATGCTTCTGTCAGGCCCTCCGTAATTGATGACTCTGATCTTTTCCTGATAAATCCGTATTTCAACAGGTTCCCTTGTTTGATAGTCTCGGTGATATAGCGCATTGGCAATGATTTCTTCCAGGGCCTGGTAGGGGTAATTCCAAACCCTGATGGATTCCGCCTGACCTTTTACCTTGACGGTTTTTTGTTGGAGCACATTAATTTTCAAGTATTCAAGTGTCCTATTGATCATATGATCCACTGGACCCGATATATGGGGCGCCTCCATAAATTCATCGGCAGCTTCTCCATTTGGGAAATGAACGATTTCAACCCGGCTGTAGGGAAAGTATTTTTCCGGATTTTCCGTAAACATCATCAACGCCACATTTCGGGGATGCCTTCTTTCCGGTGGCCCGTATAGCAATTGCATCTGGGAAAGCAGCTGCTCTTTGGTTAAGGCATCCATGTTTCCCAGTAGCTTACTACTTACCTTTCTCAGGTAATCTCGAACCAAGGTCAACGAGATTTCATCGAGACTCACCTGGGAATTGGCCCGGTCATCAAAGGGCGTTTTTCCACTCAAAGAAATTAACTCTTCTTTTTGGTCTTTAGATACTTTGATAGAGCTGGATCCATAACGTACGTAATAATGGTAATTTTTGTCTTTGGCCTTTATTTCATCCGGCACTTCATAAGGTCTGTTATCTCCCCCAAAGGCCCAAATGACCAAAATTTTCTTTCCCTGAATTTCTTCAATACTGATTTTGGGGTGATAGGCAGGGTTGATCAGATTATTCAACTGAATCATTTCTTTTTGAATGCCATCCAGATCTTCTTCACCCAACCCTTCCGGAGGAAGAACAGGTCTACCGTTTTCTTCGGCTATACCCACAATAACGTAGCCTCCTCCGATATCATCAAAGTCATTGGCAAATGCGCAGATGGACCGGTAAATGGGTCCAGGATTCCAGCCTTTCTTGTATTCGATGCGTTCGGATTCTACTGCCCGCCCATTGATTAGATCCAAAACATTGATCGGTAATGCCATATCAATTTCTATTAAAAACTTTCAGTGGTGGTATTGGAATACATTCTGTTTACCGTTTACGATGAGATTTAGGAAACCCTTGACTAGAAATTAAACTGCTTGCTGGACTGGTAATTTAGAATATTTCCACCAATACCGTTTCCTTCAAATCTCCAAAAATAAAATTAAAAATTTAAATCTATTCTAAAACCTCAACGTCTCACTCAACGGCTCCGAAACCTCCCCTACCGGTCTTGCTGTATATTGGTAGGTTTGAACCTCTGAATTGTTTCCAAATACCCTGATGGTGGCACTTAGATCCACAAAGTCCTCATCGGGAATGTCCCCAGTGTGCACTACGTTGAAAATAAAACCGAAGGTATGAACGGGTGCTGCTGATTCAACGATAAGTTCGGAAAAGGTAAGGGGCGTGGAAATGTTAAAGGTATTGGCCTGATCGATGATCTGGGTCCATTCCAGGTCACCGGGCTGAACGATGGTGGCACTGACAAAACCGCTTTGGCCGGTATAGAGGGAATGCAGCCCAAAATTAACCAGGTACTGGTCCAGGCTTCCCTCGAACTCGAATTCAATCCGCGCTGTCTTTTCTACTAGTGGCTCTTCCTCCGGATCATTGCTGCAAGCGAAGGCCCCTAAAATACAGGCACTATATAAAAGGGTTTTAAATACTTTCATTTGGTAGTTTATTAAAGATAGGGTTTTAAACTTGAATATTAACTTTTGTCTTTAAAATTGATAGGTATATCTAAAAATAATAAAACAAATAAAAATTGTCAATATTTTTATCAAAAGGTTTACAGGTGCTTACTGTTTGCCGCAAACCTACCTGCCTGCAATGGTTCCTCAACGAAAACTCCCCCACCTCCATCCAAAACTCCTTGCCTTTAAATAAAGTAACCACCTTATTACCAGCTACCCTAAATGAACCATCCAGTCCCTTCAGCCAATGCTGCACTTTACAGTCCCTGATCCTTCCAATAAGCGAGTGGCCAAACAGGGTATATATTTTCACACCCTCAGGAAACTGATCCATTCCTTTCACTATTAATTCCCGATCCATTCTGGCTCCAGAAACCAGAAAAGCAGCATAAGAGAAATCTATCCTACCCATTTTTCGCTGCACCATAAAAATCAAATGCATTATCGCATCGGAAATATACAGTGTGCGAACATTTGCAGGCAGTGCGAATGAAAAGTGAAGGATACCGCAGGAAGACATTTTCTGCTTTGAAACAGCAAGAATCTCCTGATTCACAACCCTTCCCATTTCATCCCGGTAATCCGCAATCAACCTGCCACTGGCATCCTCCCGCAAACCGGCTGAAAATAGTTGCTGAACTTCTCTGCTAATCCCCAAACTGTCCAATAAATCAAATCCTTCTTTGACGGTGTTCATCATCTTCTGATTGGGTGGATGGATTCCTACTTTCATCAGTGTCCAGAGAGTTGAATCGTTTCACCTCATCAAAACCCCGATTTTGGTAGTTTTCCGGACGGACCCCTGCTTTTGTCAGCTCTTCCCGTACCTGATTCAGGTCCCTGAGCGCATCTCTGTCATTGGGATTAACAGCGATTCTGCGCTCCATTTGTTGTTGCATCTTTTTGAGTCCTTCCTGGTAGCCTTTGGAATAGAACTGCTCCTCACTACTTTTTTTGCCCAGCATCCTGCCCACTCCCGTAAGCAACAGATAGGAAATGCCCCCATCCAACAAAACGGACAATACCAGGCCGTTTCGGTTGGAGCGAATGCCTTTTCTGTCTGCGGTGGCGTGCTGAAACTGGGTGCCGTCTGGCAGTTCCACCATTTCCCCTTCTTTGTATTTCCGCTTTTGCTCTGCGGTCAACTTCTGATCGTTGACGGCCTCCGGAGCCTGTACCACCCTGGGATCATCACTTATAAACTGTTTGGTTTCCTTATCATAGGCGATGATTTCTGTTTGTACATTCCCGTCCCGGTCTACATAATTTTTCCGGATGTTCGCGACTTCCCCCCGGAGCAGCCGCTCTTTCTCCTCGCTGGAAAGCTGGGGATGGGAATTGGGCGATCGGTACACCGGGTCAATTCTTAGGGAAGGGTTGCCTTCAGTCCCTCTTACGATGGAAAGCCTGGCCGGAAGGGTGTCAATCCGGACATCCTTCCCCTGGAGGTTTTTTAGCTGCACCACATCGGTCATCCTGCCTTCCTGCAGTGCCCGGACCTGTGTTTCCGGTATGGTAAACTTTCCGTCTTTATAGATCCCGAATAATTTCAGGTCCTGCATGGGTAATATCTTTTCTTTGATCATCTTCCTATTTTTAAAGTGGGTTCCAAATCTTGTTGCTGTTCTTTATTATCGGGTTGGTGTGCCAATTCCGGCTCCACATCGGATGCTGAGCCTGTCGAAGTATCCGGTGAGGAGCTTGTCGAATGTGATGCTGAGCGCGTCGAAGTATCTTGCTTCAATTCCCTTTTCCTATCAAAGGCCATCAGGTAATCCATAATCTTTTGGGAGTCAGCTGCCGCCTGGTGGATTTCAAAGGGTTTTTCGGTAAGGATCTTGATCCAGCTATCTACATAGGCCACGTGTTGGCCTGGATCATGACCGATCTGCAGTTCGGAGCCCAGCATCATGCTGGCTATCTCCGCCCGCAGCTCTTCCCGGGCATAATCCTGGGTGCCAAAGGTGTTCATGATACTCCGGTCCAGGCGATCTTTGTGACCTGTCCAGTGTCCCAATTCATGTAGCAGGGTAGCATAATACCTGTCGGAGGCTTTAAACTGGGTTCTTTCCGGCATCCGGATATTGTCGCCCAGGGGAGAATAATAGGCTCTGTTACCTTGCACATGTTCAATATTGGCTCCGGTATTTTTCACCAGCTTTTCTACCCTGTTCAGTTTTTCCCACTGGCTGATTTCCGGCTTTTTTTCCAAAGGAGTAATACCCTTGATTTGTTCGGCATTGAAAACCCAGGCTTTGGTGACCATGGGCGGATTCAATACCCGACGAACTTTTACCGGCTTCCCGCTCTGATCCAAAACCGGTTTTCCCTGCTCATCTCTTTTGGGATATATCTCATGGGTTTTGACAAAATTGATGGCCATTCCCTTTGCGCCTTTTTGCACCTGCCAGCCCTGAGATTGGGCTTGTTTGAAGGTGGCCCAGCGAGGATCTTCAAAAGGGGTAAAGAGTTGCAGGTAAAGGGAATTCAAACCACGGTAAGCTTTATTGGTAACGGCATTGAATGGCTTTTCGAAGGCCGCGCCGGACTTTTCCCAAGGCTGCTGCCAGGGTGCCGTGCCTTCTTTGAGCTGGGCAATGATCTTTTCGGCCACAGCTTCGTACATTTTTTTGGTTTCAGCTGCCATGTTCGGTTGGGTTATGGGGTTCAATATTATCTTCCAAAGGAAGTTCATCCAGGCTGTCCACCTGGTACAATTCGGCCTCCTCATGGGTCAACTGCACCTGATTTTCAATTTCCAGGCGGTCCAGTTTTCTCATCAAGGTTTGCATTGTTTTTTCTTCTTTTGTCTTCATTAGTCTGGTATTTATTGGTTTGGTTACGCGGATGCGGTATAGTAATCGATGATGTTTTCTACCTCTTCCCTGATCCGCATAAAATTCCGGGTCAGCACCTGCTCCTTTTTGCCGTTGAATGCATAACATTTGGGAATGGGCCTGTAATTTTTTTCCTCCCTTTCTATTTCCCCGGGATCCAGGTTTACCCGGCAATGGATATTGGCCGTTTTGTAGGTGCCGTCGAATTTACCGGCATCCAATGCAAGGAGGCCGACGAGCTCCCCGGTCTGCATACCAGCAATTTTTCCCGCAGGGATCAGCGGATCATATTTTTCATTCAGGGAAATGGAAGTTTTGGTACGGTCAATGGAAACACTTTCACCCAGTTGTCTCCTTTTGCCAAACATCCTTTCCAGCCATTCCAGGGTTTCCTTGTTGCGGACGGATCCGCTCAGCACATTGCCGATCACCGCAGTCATGGTGGTGGCCGTGTCCTTGCCCTGCAACTGCTTCAACTGGGGCAGTTCCTGCAGGCCCAGCAAGACGGCCACTTTGTTGCTTCTGGCAGTGGAGATCAGGTTTTCCACCTTGTGGATATAAAGGGTGGGTGCCTCATCCGCCACAATGGCCACCGGCAAATTGCCCTTGGTATTGATCAGCCGGGTAAGGCGGTTGACAATCACAGAATAACAAGTAGAATTGATGTTCTGGGTGGCCGGGCTGTTGGCCAAAACCAGAATGGCCGGGGATTTTGGATCTGAGATTCGCAGGTCAAAATCATCGCCCGAAAAGATCCAGGCCGTTTCCTTGGTATTCAGCCTGGAGATAAAGATTTTCAGGGTGCCCACCTGCCCTTCCAATTGCTCAAAGGCTCTTTTTTCCAAGGCACTGCGAAAGGGGCTTAACAAGGATTCCAATTCCGGAAAGGAGGATAAACAGGTAAAAATTTCTTCATAGGTCCTGTTTAAAAAAGCAAGCAGGTGGGCGAAGGTGGAGTGCTTGCCATCCTGGTGCCTGGAAACAAAATAAATGGCGGAGGCCAGAAAATTGACGGCGGATTGGGTAAAAAACTTATCCGAACCTCCGGTAGATTCTGTTTTCTGAAGAGATTCGACGATGGCTTCTGCCGTTTCAGAAGCATCTGCCAGGGTCGGGATGTACTCCCGTTTCAGGGGATTTAACCGTCTGGAATACTCGACTTCATCCAAATTAACTACCAGAAACCGGTAATTTGGAATTTTTCCTTTCTGCTTTGCCAATAAATAATGGTAGTAGGCAATTTGGCTCAGGTCGGGGAACTTAAAATCATACAGGCACATGGTATATCCTTTGGCAATCATCTGCCGGATAAAAGGATTGACCACGCTGAACGACTTGCCACTTCCGGGCGTTCCGATCAGCAGGGTGCCCCGGAAAGGGTTGACGATATTGATCCAGCCCTTATGAATGCGTTTTTTGTAATAAAATTGCATGGGTATATTGACCGAGTAGGGAGTCTCCCGCTTTTCCTTTTCCTGCATAAAGGATTCCCCCTCAATGTTCCATTCATCTTTTCCCAGTCCGCTTTTGATCAACTTGGAGACATTGTCCAGGGCCGTATGGATCAGTACTGCTCCCAGTAAGGAAGAAATACCAAAGGCCAGGTCAGGCCAACTGGTATAAGGTAAAATATAGGCACTGGCATCCATGGAATAGAAATACAGTGAACCGAAGAAAAAGGCAAATCCCAACAGCAAGGGAAATACTATTTGCTTCTTGGGGTTTAGACTTAACTCCTTCTTTGACCGGGTTCCTATGGCGGCCAAACAAATCGCCAGTAAAATCCCCAGCTTACTGTAAACCAGATTTTGATAGATGGGAAATTGCACCAACCGATCCACCAGGGGCAAAACTTGTTTGGATATCCCCTCTCCTGTCAGGACTTTTGGGCTGTAGATGAAAAGAAACAGTTCCAGGAATACCATGGCGTAGACCAGAAACTGGATCATACCATATAGCTTTTCCAATTGTCTTTTCTGTTCCATTTAATTCAGGGGTATTTTAATGCCCGCATCCAGCACCACCCGCCACCTTTCGGCCCGGTTGGCCCATAGCAATAACTGGTTCCTGTTACCAATGCACAGTTCCAATCGCCTGTAGCAAACTTGGGAAAACTCCCAACCCATCACAGGGGCCAGAAGGATTCCGGTCAAATCCGTTCCCAAAGCGGAACCGATTCTGAACCTTGATATGGTTGCTTTGCTTCTGAACATGACCGGCTTGATCATCAGGCCAAGCAATAGGGTTTGGTAATCCCTTTCCCTGGTTTTCATCCACTCAAAAAAAACTTCATGCCTCCGGTGGTATTGGGAATTAAATTCATAGCCCAAGCTGCCCATATCCAGAAGAGGCACCCCCACCCCACCCTGTATAGTGAAATGTCGGGTGCCATTTTGGGCTTTGGATAAACCAGCAAGCAGTACCAATCCGATCCAGAGAATGCTTTTCATAGGGTATCTGCCCTTAACAGGTCGATATAGTCGATTTCCAGCAAGAGGGTCCTTCCGGACAACTGTTTTTCCGCCAATTCTATAGACAGCACCTTGTTGTTGGGAAAGGAAAATTTCTCCAGGACATAAATGTTGCGGTATTTACGTTTGAAGCTTTCCTTTTCAAAAAGGGTAAAAACAGGTTCCATTTCCATGGCCTGTACATTGGTCGCTTTGGCGATCTTCTTGTCTTCCACCCTGAACCGGATCTGGTCAATATCGAATTTCAGGTTGGTCTTATTGGTATAGGTGATGTCCAGGAAAATGTAATCATCCAGGGTATAGATATGGTTGACATTGCCTGTGATGCCGTATTGGGTACTGTACAGGCTTTTTTTATTTTCTTTCTTTTTATAGGCAGTCAAGGCAAATTCCCTCAGTTCATTCTGTGTAAGGGCTGTGGCCCCTATATCAAGGGGATGCATATTTTCAGGTACAATTTCCAGTAAGGTGGGCAGTTCCCGGTTGCCGGATGCATGGTGCAGGACATATTGGGCAATGAATTTTTGCCCGACAATGGTCACTACGCCAAGCTGGGTATGATCACCTGCGGCAGCACTTTCCTCCTGCATTTTAATCCGCAATACATTTTCAATGGGCAGGTCGCCCACCAGGCGCTTGCTGGAAATATCCACGTATTGTATGGGTTCGGGAGAGGTAAAGTGAAGGGTAATGCCCTCCCGGAGGTACAGCTTTTGCTTTTTGGGAAGGGAATCTACAGAGTCCATTTTCTGGGCCATTGCACCAAGGCTAAATAGCATCCACAGACATGTAATAATGGTTAGTTTTTTCATATCAATAAGGGTTTTGGTTTGATGGGATATCCGGATTAAGTTGTTCCGGATCGATCAGGTAAATGACGGTACCGTATTTTATGTTGGCCTTGTTTTGCCGTATCCTTTTGGAAAGTGCCTGGGAACTGGAGGTAAAAACCCTTTGCAAGGCAGACATGTACATCTGGTTCATGGAAGAGGGGTCTTGCTGCATCTGCAGGTTCATGCCTCCGGTAACATTGCCGCCCAGATCTTTTGAAAATTCCCTGAAAGAACTGGCTGGCACATACAGTCCCTCCATGCCATCCTGATCGTAGATCTGCAAGGCGATGGGCAAAATGCTGTCACCCACCATCACACTGCTGATAGTCAGTTTTACCCTTTGGGGTTCGTAGCCACTGATCCAGGCATAGAGGTAAGTGCCTTCGGGCAGGACCTTTTCGCCGACCTGAATGTTATCCAGCAGGCGGATTCTGATCCTTTCTCCCATGGTGCCCTTGCTGATATCCTTGTCTACAATGGCCTGAATAAAGGTACTCTTGGAAGCTTTCCTAACGGTATTGAACTGGTCATCAGCCTGGCTTGCCTTGGAAACCTTCAGCCTGGGGGTTTGGGGAATTGCTTCCTCCTTTTCCAATTCAGGTTCAGTATCCTGAAAGGCAGGATCATTGGCCTTGGAGATGGAATCTACAAGGGCCATCTGTGCCCGGAAAAGATCCATGGGATCTTCATACCGTGCGGCTTCTTCGGTTTCATTCCGGCCTTCCATTTGATCCAGTGCCCGACGGATAAGCACATCTTCATCGGTTTGAGGAGAAGGGCTAATGTAGGGTGCCGAAGAGGGACTGGGTGCCGGTTGAGTCCGCGAGGAGTTCATGGTATTTTTTAAGGCCAGATCAATGGAATCCAGCATCCTTTTTTCAGCTTCATTGTATTGGGATTGGATTTCATCTTCCTGTTCCACCTCAATCCGCAGGTTTTTGATGGCCGTGTAGCCATCTGCCCGTTTGTACCTGGACCGGAAAGCATCCAGTTTGCCATCGATCCCCCGGTTGCGGATCTGATCGGAAACTTCGCCTACGGATTCCTGCAGTTCAGCCTTTCCCTCCTCATTTTCCTCTTTTTCTCCCCCGGAAAACGACTGCATACCAAAATTCAGCAAAAGCATAAATGGCAGCAGGATCAGGGGCAGCATGTATTTGGGTTGTTTAAAGTCAATCGTCATGGTGTTTTGATTTTGATCTTTGGTACTTTTCAAGTTCAATGATGGCATTTTCCAGAAAGATGCTGTCCTGTAAATCGATAGAGTCCTGGGCAATGATCCTCTCCACTTCATCTTTCAGCTGTGACATCCTTTTTGCCTCATGGCCGATTTGAAACAATGCTGAAACTTCATCTCTCATCCCTGATCCCAAATGTTTCACCTCTTCCATAAGTTGCCCTGCTTCCGGCTGAGAGTCCTCTTGCAAAGACGGAATGATAAAGGCGAGCAAAGCTGAAAGGAGCAGACTGGCCACCATCCCGGCAAAGCACTGTCGGGGGTACTGCTCCAGCATATTACCCAGGCTTCTTTTGCCCTTTTCATGCAGGGTACTGAACTCCTTTTTGATGGCTGTCAAAAGTAGCTTATTGTTAGAAGGTGTTTTTCGAAACATGGCTCAGGTCTTTGTTTTCCAGTGTTTTCCAATTGGTGATCAATACCCCGTGGCTGTTGTTTTCCGACCTTGGGATATCCTTTAAATACCCTTGTGTAATCAGGGACCTGGTGATCGTGGCACTTCTTCTTTCAATCTGCTGCTTGCCGTAATATGTAAATTTATTGTTGGGTCCCAGGGCAATGGAATCCGTCTGCAGGGTCAGGACCGAACTGGAACTGAGGATGGAATTGAAATAGCCTTTTTCCTTCAGGTTATTGTACTGCAAGACCCCAGATTCATCGGCCAGGTACATGGCTTTTTTCATCTGGTATTCGATGTGTTTGTCATCCGGGGTAAGCGAGAAAAACAGGCTGTGAAAAAGGTCCACGGCGGCCCGGTACTCTGCCGGGCGGTTCATCTGCATATTGGTCTGCCTGGCCAGGATGGGAATATCATTGTCCAGGATGTAAATGGACTGCCGGGCATTGGCCACCTGCCGATAGGCAAAGAAGGAAACCGCAATACAGATAATGATGGCCGAAATAAAGCTCCCTATGGATAAAAGGGTGGCCAATTTGATTTTTGATTCGATGTTTTTTATAATCATGGCTTTAACATTTTATTTTCCCATAATTGCGCCCGCCGACATGCGATTACTCATGGTGGAACCTGTCCGGCCTGCCGTGGCTGCAGCGGCCGTGATGCCAGAGGTGCTGATGATCCAGGTGGAAATGGAGGGTACTGTGGTGATGGCAATTGCCCCAACCAAAAAGCTGATGATCACCAGGCCGAAAGAAAGAATGCCGTTTCCTGCCAGCCAGGCCAATTTTGTCAGTACTTCTTCTCCTCCAGAGGAATCCAAAAGGGCCTGGTATTTCTGTATTTCCTGCAGAAAGGCATATTCCTGCATAAGCCCGCAGACGTACAATACCAGGTAGGCAATGCCCACATAAAGGTTGACCGCTACAAAACGGGCGATCCAGGTAGTGAAGGCATCCCTAAAGGCAGGTAGTATGCTCGCTGCCAGTGAAAAGGGGCCCAATATCACCAAAATGGTGGAGTATATGATCTGGATGAAAAAAATGAAATAAACGCATATCCTTAAAATCCAGATGGCCAAGAGTTCCAATAATTGGGTGACCAATAGCTGCATGTTGGTTTGCATCCTGATTCTCATCTGTACCAATGGGCCGTACACGTTGTCAGTGAAAAAACCCTTAACCCCATCCACCATTACTGTCCCCAAGCCTTTATCTGCCTCCTGCGCTTGCTGGGATGCCAATTCAGTGGTCGCCTGGTATTCCACCATTTTATCGGCCACCTCTATGATATAAACCGCACGGTCCAGCCTCAAGGCGTTGATCCGATAATTTTGGGTGGAAAACATGGCTTCCGTTTTGGCGGATATCAGGTCGGTGGGAAAGGCAATAATCCGGCAGAACATGCCCCACCACATGGTCAGCATCAGCAGACCAAAGGGCCTCAACAGCGGCATGATTTCCATTTTCTTATCTCCTACCATCATTTCATAGGATTTGATCGAAAAGAAGATCAGCATAAAAATGCAGGCCAGTGCCTGGGCATCCCGGATAAAGGGGCCAAAGTGACTGTAAGCATAATCCCGCATGCCCTCAAAAAAACGCATGATCCCCCGGTCATAAACCCCGTTTCCCTGCAGAAAAGAGATGGCCTCCTTGTACTCTTCCGGTGGAACAGGTGCCTGGCCCTGGGCCAATGGGGCGATCAGGATAATCAATACAGAAGTAATCAGCAATTTTTTCATCGCAGTAGGATTCGCTTTTCTAAGATCTCGGCAAGTATATCTTCAGATTGATCCGCTTGCTCCAATAAATTTCCCTTCTGCCTGACTTGCATGCTTTGCCGGTAAGCCAGCATTTTTTCTGAAAGCGCCAACTTGTATTCCCAATTGCTCTGGAGTTTTCTCAAGTCCAGTAGAATTCGGTGGTACATCAGGATCCGCTGCCCTCTTTCCATATCCTGTTCTTTGGCAAACCCGTACCTTTCTTCCAGGCTTTTCATATTTTCCAGGTACCAGGCATAAGTCCCGTTTTGAAGCATATAATCCTTGATCTCCGCAGTGCTGTTTTGGAAGGCCCCCGCTTCGATATTGTCCAGTGGTGCAAGCTCCTTTTTGTAATAGAGTAGATACAGTGGATCAGTGCCGGACAAAGCCCCGGAGATGCGGGCCATTTCCCTGGTTGCCAGATTTTTGATGGTATCTGCCTGCTGCTTGTAATAATCGGAGGAGATTTTCATGGCCGCAGCCAACCCCAGCCTTTGGGTTTGCTCTCCCGCAGGGGAAAGGGGCCTTCTGTCCAGCTTGGGGTAATTGGGATGCAATGCCCAGGTCAAATACCAGTCGGAATTGGTGGGGATACCCAGGAAGCGGTTGGGTCCGGGAATGAATCGGTTTTCATCCCATTGCTTGAATACCATTCGTTCCTGTTGGGCCACCACCGCCCGGTCATAAATTGGGGTTTGTGCCTGGGCACCTGTTATCCATAGCAAGCTAAAGACAGGAAGCCAAATGGTTAATTTTCTTTTCTTTGTCATCGCAGGATTTGTTTATGAAGAAGGATTTGGTTGATCAGTTGCTGGTTTTGGTTGATATAAGCCTGGTAGGGATTCAGCCTTTTCAGTACTCCGTTGATATTGGACCAATACATGGCATTCCGGATGGCCAGAAGGTAGCTGGCGATCAGTTCAATCTCCCTCTGGATGTTACCCAGCAGCTCATCCCGGACATTGGGGTTGATCAGCAGGTTTTCCCCTTCCGCCAGGACAAAGGAGGATACTTCGGTTACCAGAGCGAAACCTCTTTCCCGGGCCTGTCGGATATAGGATTCGGCAAAAAGAAGTAAGAGGGGATTTTGGGAAGCCATGTCAAGGGTTTCATCGCTTAAGGCATAAATTCTTTGCAGGGTTCTCCGGATCTGTTTTACCTGAATGGCATTCTTTAAAACTTCATTTACATGAGTAAGCGAACGGAGAATCATGGATTCCACCATGGCCAGGCTGGACATATTCAAGCCGATGTCATCGGTGTTTTTTCGGATACCGTTCAGGCTTTCCTGATAGCCAATCTCAGAAATATTCCTCATGGCCGCATTTTCATTGATTATCCGAAAATGCTCCTTGTCAAAGACCACCGTTTGGGCAGCCAGGGTAAAAGAGGTTGTCATAAATAGAAGGGTAAGTAGCGGTTTCATCTTTTTATCAATTGAATGTTGGCCAATATTTCATCCGCTGTTGCTGAGGCTTCTTTCAGGTATTGCGGATAGGGACTATCTCCGGATTTTCTGTGGATATGGGCCTCCAGGCTTTGGGCCGTGGACTGGGAAAGCCTGTTGATGGTCCGGAGCTCTTGAAGCACGTGCTGCAACAACAGGCGCCTTTCGGAAACTTTCATCTGGTTGAGCTCTCCGATAGAAGCCATTAATCCGATCAGATAATTCATAAGGGAATAGGACTGCTTTACAAAAAGCTTTTCTGTTTCCAATGCAAGGGGAATCACCAATGGATCACTTTGGCAATAAAAAACGATCTGTTCCTGGTGGTCGATAATGGACCTGAGCAGTGGTTCTGCCGTTACCGCCAACCCAACCGCGTCCATCAGCAGCTGAAGCTTAGCGAACCGCTCCTGCACTGTCCTGTATTTTTCCTTGACCTCTCCCATCAGATTCCGGTTCACTTCTTCATGGATGGCATTTTTAGCCTGCTTGGTCCTGGCTTCCGATTGTTTTTCATGCTCATTTTTGGAGTCTTCCACCAGTTGGTGGAGCAGGGCAACATTGACCTGTGCAAAAACTGGGGCGGAGAAAAGCAGGCCTAATGTGAATAGGAGGATTTTCATGGGTTACCGGTTTAGGGTTGCTCTTTTTCTAAGGATATCGTCCATTATGGCCAGGTCCATTTCAATATATCCCTGAAAAGGGTTCAGCGATTTGAAAAGCCCCTTCATGCTGGCAAATTGCATGGAACGGTACATGCCATAGGTATAGGACCGCAGGATCAGCAGTTCATTCAGAATGGTATTGATGATTTTTGCCCTTTCCCCCGCATCCATCAGGTTTTCCTTCCCTCCTTTCAGGGCAAATTGCTGCACTTCAAGCGCGAGTGCGGTGGCCCTTTGCTGGAACAAAGTGGCGTTCTGTTCGGCAAAGACCAGGAATACTGGATTTTCCCTAGCCAGTTCCATGATGTCCCGGACATCTCCGGATATTCCGTTGGCAATTCTAGCAATCTCCTTTACATTGGCCAGGTTGGAAAGGATGGCGCTCACTTCGCTCAATCCCGCATAAAGCTTTTCCTGCATGGTATTGACCACGGTGAGGTTACCTGTCACGGCCAATTGGCCCCTTTCTATCAGGGTCAGCCGCTCATTGGTATTGTTCAGCTGGGTGTTGATCACGGCGGCATGGGTGGCCTGGGCACCGGAAACGGCCGGATCCACGTAAACCTGGGCCTGCGCCAAAACGCTGGTGATCATCAAAATAAGAAATGTCAGGGTTTTCATAATTAAGTTTTTAAGTGGTTAATTCTTTCTGTTCTCCATAGGGAATTCCCAGTTGGTTGATCAAAGAAAAAAAACGGTTCAGTTCCGCTCCTGAATCTTTGAAATCTGCCACAAAACGATCAAGGCCCTCTTCGTAATTGCCATAGTGATCAATGTAGATTTCCACGGCTGCTTTTTCCGGCTTTTCCGTGGTATAGGTCAGGTATTGGTGCAGGGAAACTTCCACGCCATAGACTTCTCCGCTGGCACCCCTTCTGATATAAACCTCCTTAAACCTGCCCCGCCCTTCCGTATTGTCAAACTGGTTGATGGTGAAGATCTTTTTCCTTTCATGTTCATTGATGGAAAGCAGGGAGGCGATTTCATCGTAGTGGTCCTTGAATTTGGCCTGGTCTAGCAAAATGATGGTATCCGAGTTGTTGACGATGCTGTCCTTGACCACCGTATTGCCGATGATATCCCCCAGCTCCTGGGTCACCACAATGGCCTCACCCCAGAATTTCCGGACGGTCTTGTACAGGTAAAGGATATAGTTGGCCATCAGCGGGGAGGCAATGGCCTTCCAGGCCTCCTCTATAATCAATGCTTTCCGTTGCTTGCTCCGAAACCGCATCTTTTGGATAAATACATCCATGATGATCAGGGTCACGATCGGGAAAAGTACCTTGTGCTCCTTGATGGAATCGATCTCAAAGACGATAAAAGATTCCCCAAACAGGGACTGGTCTACCTCTTCATTTAGCAGGCTGCCATATTCACCGCCCCGGGAGAATTTTTTCAACACGAAGCGGAACTCATCGATATGGAAAAGAATATTTTCCTTCTCAATCAATTCAGGAATGAAAACCAAGGCAAATTCATAGAAGCTGTCAAAACTGAGGCGGTCAATTGTCGACGCCCCTGTAAAATAGGCCTGATAATAGGCTGAAATGGTATTGGAAATCACATCCGATTCCACCTGGGAAATCTTGCCTTCCGCTGATTTCCACAGCACAGCCATCAGGGTCAGTAGGGCGTCCTTTTTTTCGATATTGTATTCTTCCCTGCTGATGGCAAAGGGATTGGTGGTAATGGGGTTTTGATCGGAATAGGTAATGTATTTTCCCCCATAATATGCACAAAGCCCGAAATAGGAATGTCCCGTATCCACAATAACCACATCCATCAACCACCTGGGGGCTTCGCTCTTGTTGTACATGCAGTATTGTTCGATCAGGGCATTCATGAAAAACGACTTGCCTGATCCGGAAGGGCCCAGCACAAATTTATTCCGGTTGTTGATCCGGTTGGTCTGCATGGGCAGGTCTGCGGGATCAATCTTTACCGGAATGCCCTGCCGGTCGGTCAGCCTGATCTGAAAATTGCTGATTTCATCCCCGCTCATGGATTCCTTGAAAAAGAAACACAGTGCCGCATCGGAAGTGGTCAGGAAAAAATCATAGGGTTTCAGTTCTGCCGTATTGCAGGGCAAAACCGTTCTGAAGAGTTCAAGTTGGTTGTAGGCATTTTTGGAGGGAATGATCCCCTGCTGGAAAAGGGAAGATTCTATGAAATTGGCGGTTCCCTGAATCAATTCCTTCTCTCCTGAGACCAGGATATTGAAATGGGAATTGACCAGCAACTGGTTGTTTCTGGTGATGTCTTCCAGTAATTGGTCGATGTCTTCCACGCACATGTTGTTGGCAGAATCGGGAATGCCGGAATGCCTTTTGCGCTTCAGTTCCAGCTTCCGCTGTGTCATGGATTGGGGCACGATTTCAATCACCTGGTTATAAATGATGGTTTTGAAATGAGGAACCGAAAACAAAAAGCCCATATTATCGATGGGAAAGCCCCTTAGGGTATCCTTGTCCGTCCTTTCCTGATGGGTGCCCACCGTTTGGGGCAGATCAATGGTATCCGTGTTGATCAGACTGATGGAGCGGACTGCCGTACTTCCCATCTCCACCTGTTCATCTCCGGCTAGCAGGTTGTTGAGGCAGATTTGTTGCTCATGGAAATTCATGGAAAGAATGCGTCGGATGTACCGGTTGATCTGGTTTTGGTTCAGTGCTTTAACAGGCAGGTGGCTCCGGATAAAGAGGTCCGCCATTTTGTCAATGGCCTGGGTAAATTCAGTGAGCTGTTTCTGACTGTAGGTATAAAAGCCGGATTTTGCCCTTTTGGTGATGACCAGGAAAGTCTGGTGAGAGGTGTAGATCCTGCCCCGAAAATGTTCATCGTATTTCCTTTGCAGGTATTCTCCGGAGGGTTCCGGTTGGAACTGCTTTCTGCTCAGGATATCCTGTTTTTGGATCAGGTAGCCTTCCCCCAAGATCTTGATCGCATTGACATAGAGTTGGTGAAATTGGTCATAGTTTCCCGGATCAGCAGCATACTGCAGCACCGGATTTTTGACCTCCAATACCACCCCGAAGTCACCTTTTTCATTCAAAAGGATATCGTATTCCTTGCAATGGTCCATTCCAAGGTAGGGCATTCTAAAGGCTGTCTTTTTGCGTTTTGGCATGGTGATTTGGCTTTAGATCTGTTTGGGGCATGAATACGCCCTGATGGCGGGTTTTGTTATGCAAGCCTTTTTTCTGTTGCAGGCTGGTAAAATAAAGCCCTCCGGTAATGGTGCCGATGGTAAGGAATCCTCCAAAAGCCATATGCGTAAGGCTTCCGATCAGGCCTCCCAGGACCAGGCCCATCACCAGGGAAGCGATGCCCCAGGCGATGAACTTGCCCTGAAAACCTTTGTACATCAGGGGTTTTTGAAGGCCTTTATAGATGGAAAACTGCTTGCCCATCAGACACCGAAAAAGGCCTTGATGACCACGCTGACCAGTACCATAAACAGGCAGGAGCCTCCCCAGCCCATCAGTTCCTTATTGATGTCCTGGTCTCCGCTGTTCCATTTGATATAGACCCTTACCCCGCCGATGATCCCAACTACGGCACCGATGACCAGGCAAAGGGAAGCCACAGGATCCACATAGCCTATTAGGGAAGATTCTGCTGCCGTGATGCCCTGGACTCCCTGAGCCTTGGTCCGGGCCAGGGTAAATACCGCCAGCCCTACAGTTGCCATTGATTTTTTGCTGTTTTTGAACATGATTGATTGGTTTAAGTGGATTATTGGTTATGGTTGATTATTCGTTGGTTTTGTTCTAGGCAATGGGTACCTGGTAAAGCGCACTGAGGAATATCCCCAGGATGGACAGGAAAATACAGGCCCCAAACCATCCGGCCACTTCAATGTCGATGTTCCGTTTTCCCAATTGCCAGTTGTTATAGATCCGCAGCCCTCCCAGTAAGCCGAAGAGGGCACCCAGGACCAAAACCGCAGAGGAAAGGGCCCTGAAGTTTTGGGCCATCAGGCTTTTCCCCTCGTTGATCTCGTTTATGCCCGGAGGGGTCTGAGCCATGGAATCGAGAAAGGCCATTGAGAGAATAAGGGTGATGATCAGGGTCCTATTTTTCATTTTAGTAAACCAGGTGTTTCTTAACTTCTATTGCCTCATCCTGTGCAAGCCTGAACAGTTCTGTCATGCTGCTTACCCCTCCGGTGGATACATTGACATTTTCCCGGTAGAGTTTCCATTGTTCACCGTCCTCTTCCATGGTCCTTTGGATCCCGGAACCTGAACCTTCGTATTGATCTTCGTCGTCCTTATCGATAATTGTGGTCTGGATTTCCTCCGGAAATTCCAGCAGGTCTTCATCTCTCGTAAGCAGGAGTCCCTTTTCGGGTTTTAGTAAATCCAGCAGCACCAATACGCCATAATAAAACAGGTATCCCGATGCCAGGTATTTGATAAATTCAGTCCATCCCATATCAGAGTTTTTTAAATGATTTGCGGATTTCTTCGATGAGTTCCGGATGATCCTGAAAGAAGCGGGTCAACAGGAAATTGATAAACCGGGTCACGTCCACGGAGAACACCGGATACATTACCTTCAGGATTTCCTCATTTTTCTCATCGATTTTGATCAGCCTTTTTTTGTCCCCGTCAATTTTCAGGTCCCTGACCTGCTCCAACATCGGGATAATGTCTCCGCCCAAAGCGGTGGTCTTCGGCTGTTTGTGGATGGACAGCTTCCTTTCCTTTCCCTGCTTTTGCAAGGTGGGGCTGCCATTGGGCCGGAAATTGCTCATCAGGTTTTTTATGTAATCATCTTGTGCCATACCGGGTCGATGTATTCGTTGTAAATGGATTCAAATACCGGTTCAATCACTTCGATGATATTGTCCGGAATGTCGTAGGTAGTGATCCGCTGAAAATCTATCCGCTCGGTGATGCTGTTGGTGACTACTCCGAAATTTTTCAGCGCCTCCTGCACCGATTTCATGGTTTCATATTTCACGCTGCTCCGCACCCGGTTGGGAATGAAGATGATTTTTGCCTTGGGGTTGATCTTCAGGATCACAAAGGAAAATTCAATGGTAGAGGAGACCGAGTACTCGTCATAGCTGAAGGGACAGAGGATCAGGTCGGATTTTTGGAATACCGGGACCAGGTCATCATCATCCATTTTGCCCGCCAGGTCGATAATGTTGAGCTGGTTATCTTCTTTGTAGTCTTTTTTCTGAATGGCGTTGAACTGTGACAATTCGGCAGCCTCTACATGATACAGCGGGCTGTTTTCAATGACTTCGGCGGCCTGTGCCTTATTGTAGAGCGAGCGTTGAAAGTCCATGTCATAGACCTTTACCGGCATGTTTTTGGCCATGGTGAGGTAGTTGGAAAACAGCACCGAAAGGGTACTTTTCCCGACTCCTCCTTTTTGGTTTGCGAATAGGATTATCATATGCAATGGTTTTTATCTGATGCTTTTGCGTTTGTTTCCTTTCTCCTTGTTTCTTCTCCGGCCATGCAAAGCCTCATCGTCCACATCCTGATGGATATCAAGATTGAGATGGCTTTCTTGCTCCCTGCCCGGTTCGGAGGGGCTATTTTCCGGACCTTCTTGAGCAGTGTCCCGGTAATCCGGTTGGACCGGCAAGAGGTTTCTTGATTCAGGGATTTTGGTATTGATTTCGGCTTCCCCCTTTTCATCCAGGGCTGGTACTTCCCAGTGCTTCGCAAAGCGGTTGTATTCCGCTGTGCTTAGGACCGTATCCAGGCTTATAAAAAACCGTTCCCGGCTATCCAGCAGGTACAGTCGCTTTTCATTCACCAGCAGGTTTAATTGGTATTCGTCCAGGCCCGATTTTAAATGGGGATAATCTTCTAATACCGAAAGCAATTTTAGCCGGTAGGCTGCCTGCCGGGGAAGGCGTTTATATCGGAATACAGTATTCGAGGTACCTGTAAGGTTTTCGTAAGCGGTTTTATCCGATTGGGAAGCAAAATTGAGGACCTTAAGCTTTTCTTTGGTTTCTTCCCGGATCAGGTCTTTGAGGGGATAGATTTCACTACCCTTAAAGATATTTTTCCGGCTATGGTCGATAATGGTATAGCCGTAAGGAGGTTTGCCTTCCTTTCCGTGGAATATTAGCTCCACACCGAATTTTTCCTTGAGGAAATCCGCCATTTCAGATCGGTAGCCGATTTGTTTTCCCAGGCGATTCCCTTTTAAGGGTTCATATACCGGGACTGGGGCACTATTGTACACCTTTCTGTATTTGTCGAATAAGGCATGGAGCTGCTTGATTCTAGCTTTGTCCGGGGAATAGGAATTGGTTTTGGCATTTAACTGCTTGAGCGAAAGTTCTCCCTGCAACAGGCCGAATTTGTACAGGGCCAGGTTGCCCTCTTTTTCATTTAGGCTATAACCCTGAGTTTCCAAGTATAGCTTGGCCTGGCTGGTTGTGGAAAAGGAAAACGAATTTACCTGTTCCAGCACCTTGTGGCATTCATTCACCGGATTCCGATCCATGATCTCCAACATGTATTTTTGCGCACGGATCCTTTCCATGCTATCGTTGATTTTCTTGCCATCGTTCCCGATTCGGGAGGAGACCATATGTACATGGTTGTTTTTGGTATCCCCATGGAAGACAATCAGGTAGGGATTGCTGCCATAACCCATTTTATGCAGCCATTTTTCAGCCATGACGGTAAGCTCCTTTTTGTCAAATTCCCTTCCTTTGCAGGAAATCATGGCATGGAACTGTTGGTTTTGAACCCGGGTATTTCGATTGGAGTGGACCTTTAGGAAAGTTTTCATCTCATCCGGTGTCACCTTCTGAGCAGATTGCAGGTATCCGAAATTCCTGAAGTTCATCAGCTCCCCCTTTGCAGACTGGGTTTTGTTGGTGTTGTAGGACACCCCATTGAAGGTACTGGTGGATGAAAGGATCTTGACGGTCATCAGCTGATGGATTTATAGATTTTCCGAAACGTCCGGTTCATGTCCTCCTGGTAGTCCAGGTAGCGGGCAAGCAGGCTGTTGAACCGAGCAAATACCTTTGGGTCTATGTCTGCCACCCTGGAATATTGGTTGGCATGTTTGGCAAGCTGGTTAATATTATTGTTGACCCGTCCCTGTTCGGCGGCCAGGTCAGTCAGCGTTTTAAGCAACTTGTCGGTTTTGATAATGGAGGCATCCCCCTGGATCTTTTTGATCAGGTTCCTTAGCGTATCACTTCTGGAAAGCCCCGCACTACCCGAGAATTCATCAAGGAATTTCACTTCCTGCTCATTCAGCCGGAAGGTGATTTTGTGCGGTCTGTTTTCCTTGGAGTCCTTCATATTTTTCGGGTAGCCAGGCACTTGCCAGGCTTGTTTGACCCAAATAGAAGGAGAAAAAAAACAGGATAAAATACGTAAAAAGGGCTATTTTGGGAGGATACGTAAGTATGCGTATATAGGGGTGGGGTTTATGCAGGTATATGAAAATAGATCTGCGGGAAATTCAAGTAATGCTGGGACACGATTCCAGCAAAACCACGGAAATTTATACGCATGTTGCCATAAAATGCTTCAAAAACATTAAAAAATTGTTAGATTAAGGTATTATTGTAATGCAAATAAAGTGCACTGAGCACTTTATTCGTACGTTGGGCAAAATTAAAAAAAATATTTGAATGAAAATCGATATTCATGTTCATACGAAAAAATGTAAGGAAGGAGATTCCGAGCATAGGAATATTGAAGTAGATGAATTCAATGAAATAATAAGAATGACAGATGTTAAAATTTTGGCAATCACAAATCACAATCATTTTGACTTAGTTCAATACCAGTCTTTTAGAGACAAAGTAGCAGGTTTTTGCCAAATATGGCCAGGAATAGAATTAGATGTTTTAGAAGATGGAAGAAGAGCGCATTTAATTGTAATAGTTAACCCAAAGAGTGTTGAAAGATTTAGCGAAACAACGAATAGACTACTTGAAGGAAAAACTGCTGACAATTTTACCATATCAATTGAGGACGTAGTTAGTAATTATAATTCTCTTGATACAATCTACATTGCCCATTATCACACAAAAAAACCGAATCTTTTAGATGAAGATGTCCAGAAACTCATTGATTTAGTCCACGATGATAAAAGAGTCTTAAAAGAAGCAACAAATTCTATCTCAGCGGGAATATATATAAGCCATGGACATAATTCTATTTATGGTTCAGATGTACATAATTGGTCTGATTATACAAGAATATCAGAGGCATTACCAGATTTAAGACTTCCAGTACAATCATTTGAACAATTTTGTTTACTCTTAGAAAAGGACAACGCCACAATCAATACTATACTCGGCAAAAAAACTAAGGAGATTATCCAATTAAACCCTTTTGGAGTAGCTGAATTGATCGATTTAGAGATTTTCAATGATATTAATATTCTGTTCGGTTCTAAAGGAACAGGGAAGACTGAAATACTAAGAGCAATATCAAAGTACTACAATGATTTAGGTTTCAAAAATGAAGTCTATGAATCCAGTTCTCAAAGATTAGAGGAAGTATATGACCTAAAGGGGCATTCGTACGATATTAATGGAAGTGATTTTGGTTTAGAAGAATGCATTGAAGATTTTCGGATTTTAAGGAATTCCAGCGAAAAGAATGTGACAAGTTTAAGTTCGTATTTAAGATATTTCTCAGCTGAAGAAACAAACAAAAAGTCACAGAGCTTAAAGATCAAGAACTTCACACAATTAGATGAGGCTTCTTTAGAAAGAAGCTTTAATGATATCATTTCAACTCTAGAAGAGGTGAAGAGATTTAATGATTATATAGAATCTGACGAGTTGCTACTAGAAGTAATCGGAACTGAATTATTTGAGGAACTAGATTCAGTAATCAACAGAATCTTAGAAAAACTAAAGAGCGAATCCAAGACTAGAATTGTTGACTACAGGAGTTTGACCTTATTTAATCAGCTTATCCAAGTTTTTGTAGAAGAAATATCTAAAAAAACAGGTCAACCTCAAAAACCAATAACAACAGGATTCAAGGAGTATGCAAGCAACAGGATAAAGATCGAGCGAAGCGTGCGAAAAATTCTAAGCAACATATCAGAAAGCATTGATCCTCAGATCGAATATGTAGGTGACTTAGGTGGAAAAGGAAAACTACACTGTAAAACAAATATCGTTGTCCAAAACGGCAGCTTTATTGACAGCAGCTACACTCCAATCAAGAAGGTTACTAAAAACCCGCAAAAGTATGTCGCAACTAAGGTGGAGTTGATCTCAAGACATTTATACTCAAATTCACTATTCGAAAAAATTAGAGAATTAAAAGACGTAGAAGGCTCTGAATCGATAACCAGCATTAGTGACTTGCTACTTTTTAAGAGACTCTTTGTTATAGATGATAATTTTTATACCCCTTCGAGCGGTGAATCCTCTATGGTGTTGCTTCATAATGAATTATTAGAAGACAAAGAAATCTACATTATAGATGAACCAGAAAAGAGCTTAGGAAATGACTATATCAGCGATGTAATAGTTCCTATGCTCAAAGAAAGGGCTCAAAGCGGCCGTAAAATAATTATTGCAACTCATGATGCAAACATTGCTGTGAGGACTTTGCCATATAACTCAGTTTACAGAGAACATGATATAAATGGTTACTACACATATTCAGGTAATCCGTTCTCGAATAATCTTATTTGTTCAATGGACGATAAGAGTGACCTAGATTGGAAAGAAATAAGTATGAAAACATTAGAAGGTGGTAAAGAAGCCTTCGGAGAAAGAGGAAAAATATATGGAAATACATAAAGCACAAATTGCTCGAGAAGAGGAAAAGGCAATTCTGAAATTAGTTGTGGGTGAGAAAAACCTCGAAATAGTACTTACCGAGGATAAACCCAACGAGGTAAAGAGTGTATTTAACAGCCTGCTATCCGAATTAAAGAAAGGTGAATTCAATTTCGAACTTGAAGACTCTAATCAAGACTTGTACTTTCATATTAGCAGTGAGTACATTACTCAATTAAACTCTGAATTATCAAGTATCTATAAAGAATTGACTGATTACGACCTAACCGAGGAAGAATAAAACTGTGCCCAACCCGATCCAAATGGCTCAGGTTGAGGCTCTCACACCACCAAGGTGCGACAAGAAGTCGGTTAGATAACTGTTTAATGTTCAAAGAACGATTAAACCTTGTGTTCCATTAATTGGATACGGGCATTTCTGGTAACGGAATTGTGCGAACCTATCCGAACAATATAGCCCGTAAAGGGATTCTGTGAAGAATGCCTGTTGCGCGCCATAGTCAGGTGCGGGGGGGTATTGGGAATGGTCAACATATGTAAACTGCCAATAAATATCGTGACGTGTAGACAGCGAAAGACGATGACACGCTGTGATCAAAACGGTATAGTTGGCAGGCATTGCGGTTGGATGGATTGCGATTCCCCCGGCTGACCCTCTCACTGCAGACTACCCTGGTGGAAAGTTAGGGTTGCCCTACACTTAAGGGATATGGATTAAGAACTGCACAGGCTACCGAATTGCTTCGGCACAGGTTTTCACCCGTTGGAACGGTCAACATTTTGACCTATATTCACCATTCAAGGCGCAACACAATGCCTATGTGCACATACTCCTTCGTCGCACGATCGAATAGGCGAGCCGTTAGCAGTAACCTCTGAACTTGAAATGATGGATCTACTCAATAATATTTATAAACATTATTCGGAAAACCCATGGGAACTTTTAACTCTGTTGGTCGCCTTGTCTTCACTCGGTGTGGCAATACTGACTAGGATGCATGCCAACAGATTATTTCGAAGTAATGTATTGGCAAATTTTGAATTTGATCTATTGGTAGACAAGGAAACGTATATTTTGATAAACGGTAACTATAGTGATGTAAGGACGAACTCAAGTCGCATAAGTGATTTGCCATTAATCGTGGTTAGTTGGAGGAATACCACCGAGAAAAGAGCGAGTAACTTAAGAGCCGAGTTTCTTGTCAAAGCAAACAGCCGAATTACAAGCTGGTGTGAATCTTTAAATGATTGGAAAATGATACAAGGGAATGAATCCCGAAGAGATGTAATAGGAAATGGTATAGCACCAGCTCTTAAGTCGGACTCGATTGAAATAAGGGAATCTTCAGGGTCTTTAAGAGAGCTAACAGGCCCGAATCCATGTATTGTTTTTTTAGTAGAACAAGAAAGGAAACTTAATGTGGAAGTCTACGTGAAATTTGTTTGGGAATCCCCTACTGAAAAACCTCTCAAGAAGTCTGCACTTTTTAGATTGAATATTCAACCAACTAATTTCGATGGTAAGGTGGCTACCGAATGGGGATTCCAAAAAAGGAAAATTAATAAGTTTAGACTTTTCATTTTAAGGCTTTTGAACAAAATCAAGAACTGAATACATCTAATGAGCAGCCAGACCTGAGCCACTTGGCTCAGGTTGAGTCTCTCACACCACCAAGGTGCTACAAGGAGTCTCTTTGATAACTGTTTAACATTCCATTAACGATTAAACCTTGTTTTCCATCACATTGGATACGTGCATTTCTGGAAACGGAATTGTGCGAAGCTATTCGGAAAATATAGCCCGTAGAGGAATTCTGCAAAGAAAGTCTGTTGCGCACCAACGTCAGGTGCGGGGGAGTATTGGGTAGGATAAACATTTGTGAACTGCTTATAAATGGGGTGGCGTGTAGACAGCGAAAGACGATGACACGCTGTGACCAAAACGGTCTAGTTGGAAGGCTTTGCGGTTTCTGCTATATGGATTTCGATTCCCCAGGCTGGTCCTCTCACTGTAGACTACCCCGCTCAAAAGTCAGGTTTACCCCTGCGCTTAGGGAGACTGATTAGGATCGGCACAGGCTACCGAAATGCTTCGGAACAGGAATTCACCCGTTGGAACGGTAAACTTTTTGACCTATATTCACCATTCAAGGTACACACATCGGCTATAATGAATGGAGTTTTATCGGTCAGGAAAGCTTTGTGTTATTTGGAAAGTCCGCCTCGAAGTGTATATTTAAAAAAATGTGGGGCTTTGAACATATGGAAAGGTTAGTGCTTTCTAATCACCACTCATCAAAGCCAGGCGTTAGGAAATATGACATGAATATCAATCTTAAAAAAATTGGGCCGAAAGGAAGCGGTTTTTTTTGCGATGTAACACGATATCGAAATGAAGAGAATGGTGCTGAATATGCTGTAAAAACTTTAAAGAAAAAACACTATTCAAATGATGAATATAGGTATCGTCTACTTCGAGAAATTGAACTACTTAAAAAGCTTAGTGGGTGTGAGCAAATTATTAGGTTACTTGACAGTGGAAACGACAAGGACAAGGAAAAATTATGGTACTTAATGCCATATGCTCAGTATAATCTTTACAAATACATCAAAAAAAACAATCAGAAGCTGACGACTGATCAAAGGTTTGATATCTCCAATCAAGTAATCGCGGCAATAAAATATTCTCACGCAAAAGACATTTTACATAGAGACATATCACCCAATAATGTTCTTGTTTTTGAGAAAGAAGATAAACTTTTAATAAAGGTATGTGATTTTGGATTAGGTAAAGATGCAGAATCTCTTTCTTTTTATACAAGATCAAGCGCCTCAGGATATGGCCAAATCCTTTATGTTTCTCCCGAGCAGAGAATAAAACTTAAAGACGCAACTGCTAAAAGTGACATCTACTCTTTAGGGAAACTTCTATACTTCATTTTTACTGGGAAAGATCCTGACAATCTAAAACCATTTGAGTTGTCATCATTAGTTTCGAGAGCTATTGAAGACAACCCGGAAGACAGGTTTGAGAACCTAGAGCTATTTGAGAAGCATTACTCAGCATTAAAGAAATTACACTTTGAACAGGAAATACCGATTGAGTATATAACTCTAAAAGATTTGGTTGAAACTGAATCAACTATTGATTGGATGCATTTTCACCAAATTGCTGTTAAAGGCAATTATTCTGATCACGTTTATTATGATTACATTTCACCAACGATTTCCATTCTTAAAAATGAAAGTAAAATCTCAGAATACTATCGTGAAATAGGCTCAGATTTCAGAAATTTTATACGGACTTTCTCCATTAGAATAGAAGATTGCCTCCAAACTACAAGGTGGCCATTTTCTGCAACAGGAAGTTTTGGAACCTTACTGAAGAACATTATAGTGGCTGTTAATGATGCCGAAGTAAGATTAATTTGCTTTAAAAAGTTATGGGATCTAGCTTTTGTTTCGGATCAATGGGATGTCCAATCATCAATAAAAATCGTATTGAGCACTAAGTATATTGCAAAAGAAATTGAGATATCACTGGCAGATCATATTCAGGATACTGCAATAGAAGTAGATATGTCTCACTTTACAAATTTGGATCTCCCCAGAATTGTGAAAATGGGGATAATTCAATCTAATGAGGCTCAAAAAAAAGAAGTGGCGGAAAGACTAAGTAGGGAAAAAGATGATATGGATAATTGGAATTTCTAAATACCCTTAGCCTAATCGAGCCCGACCTGAGCCAAATAACTCAGGTTGGGGATCTTACCTCCCCCGCGTGCGACAAGAAGGCACTTAGATGATTGTTTAACGTTCGATGAAAGATTAAACCTTGTGTTCAGTCAATTGGTTGCGTGCATTTCTGGTAACGGAATTGTGCAAAGCTTTCCGGACAATATAGCCCGTAAAGAGATTCTGCGAAGAATGTTTGTTGCGCACCAACGTCAGGTGCGGGGGAGTATTGGGTATGGTCAATATACGTGAACTGCTGATAAATGCCGTGACGTGTAAACAGCGAAAGACGTTGACACGCTGTGACCAAAATGGTAAGGAGTATAGTTAGCAGACTTTGCGGTTCGAAGGCTTGCGATTCCACCGGCTGGCCCTCTCACTGTAGACCAATGCTATTAAGTTAAGGAAAAAATGGCCTATAGAGACAAAATAAGCCGATTTTCCTTATGAAAACCGGCCTACTTTAGGTAAATTATGTTGTCTTAAACATATAGCTATGAAGGTAC
>Ga0008836_100424_pt1 | contig 28338 bp, 18 predicted proteins | sample HotLakConsUCCR28_FD_62214 | JGI IMG/M metagenome (GOLD analysis project Ga0008836, IMG submission 62214) | Hypersaline microbial mat communities from Hot Lake, Washington, USA - Hot Lake Consortium UCC-R28 (Hybrid Assembly) ... | reverse complement strand
GCGATGCCCGCGAGCACCGCGAGGATCGCAGCCCAGGTCACCCGGTCCACCGCCTCGCGCAGGAAGACGACGCCGAGCAGCGCCGCAATCAGCGGCACGCCCGCCTGCATCAGGAGGATATTGGCCACGGTTGTGTAGCCGAGCGCCACGACGAAGGAAATCGAGGCCGTGGCAAAGCAAAGCGCCACGCCGACCCCCGCAAGCCCCATGGTGCGGAACAGGCGCATGGTGCCGGACGGCCCGTCGCGCCAGAGCATGAAGCCTATCAGGAACAGGGCGGCGAAAAAGGACCGCCAGGCGATGATCGTCCAGGGATCGGCAACCACCAGCCCGCGGGCGATGGCGCCGCCGAAACTCCAGGCCAGCGCCGCGCCAAACACAAGCATCGCGCCCTGCCGCAAGTCAGATGCATCCGATCCGGCGGCGACGGGCGTTCCATGGGGCGCTGGGGCTGGGGCGGCGGAGATCGGGTCCATGATGGACTCTTAATCCGGCCGCGGCCATATTCAAGCCGGTGCCCGCGACATTTCGGGACGCGAACGGACCGGTGCCGTCGGGGCGGCGGACAATGCCCCTGTGCGCGGCCCTCTCTCAACCATTCCAGCCCCTCGCTCGGCCCGCCGGTCGCGCGGAAAGTGCGGGTATCGTCGTCCCCCTTTGCGCGCCCCTGGTTCGCGCAGGCGGCATGCTGAAGCCCGCCTGTCTTGTATCACGCGGCCCGCTCTCTCCTCCACCGGACGGTCCCTGCCATCGCTTCCACAGGCCCCGTCCCGCCCGGTCCCGGCAAAAGTCCTCGATCCGCAGATAATTGAGCTGGCTGTGCATTCTGGCGTTGACATGGCCGCACGCAACGCCTAAATCCGCCCGCATGCCCAGATGGCGGAATTGGTAGACGCGCCAGCTTCAGGTGCTGGTACTGGCAACGGTGTGGAGGTTCGAGTCCTCTTCTGGGCACCAATTTCAAGTTTCGGGAAATTCCGAAAAATCGAAGAAGCCCCGCGAAAGCGGGGTTTTTTATTGGACTTCGCGGCGGTCGTGTGCCTTGCACTCCCGCAACATGGGATTGCATCCAGGAATTTGGCCGGATTCCGCTGCCATGCGATCCCCCTCATGGGACGGAACCGCCCCATGCCGCTTTCCGGCACTCGAAGCCGTCCCTGTCAACCTGCGGGCGGGTGCGGGATCAGGGGCATCCCCGCGGGAGGAATCCCATGCTCGGTTGATGTCCGGGGGTTAAGTCGTTGGGCCATGCTTGGAGGCGGGTCTGCGGGTTCACGCACCGACGCAGGAAACGTTTCGGTTCGCCCCGTCCTTACAGCAAAAGACCTCCGGCTTGCGCCAGAGGTCCTGCATCAAGTCCCGCACCCGACATGCCGGGCCGGCAGGGGAACCGTTCAGCGGTCGTCGTCGTCGTCTTCCGGTTCGGCGCGCTTCATCGACGAGAGCTTGGCGAAGACCGCATCGGCGTCGATTTCCTTCTCGCCGCCATCCTCGTCACCAAGATCGGCGGACTCCGTTTCGCGGGCCGAAACCAGGACGCTGCCGTGGTCTGCCTCGGGCAGCGCACCGCGGTTCTTGGAGGCGCGTTCCACTTCCAGGTCGAGATCGATCTGGGTGCACAGGCCCAGCGTCACAGGATCCATCGGCGTCAGGTTCGCCGCGTTCCAGTGGGTGCGTCCGCGGATCTGCTCGATGGTCGACTTGGTGGTGCCGACCAGGCGGGAGATCTGCGCGTCCTTGAGTTCGGGGTGATTGCGCACCAGCCAGAGGATCGCGTTCGGCCGATCCTGGCGCTTGGACACCGGCGTGTAGCGCGGGCCCTTGCGCTTGTTTTCGGGCACATGAACCTTCGGGTCCGAAAGCTTCAGCTTGTGCTCGGGATTGGCTTCGGCGACAGAAATCTCTTCTCGCGAAAGCTGCCCGGTCGCCACGGGATCCAGGCCCTTGATGCCCTGCGAGGCCTCGCCGTCGGCAATCGCCTTGACCTCGAGCGGGTGAAGCTTGCAGAACTGCGCGATCTGATCGAAGCTCAATGCGGTGTTGTCGACAAGCCAGACGGCGGTCGCCTTTGGCATGAGTAGCTGCTGTGCCATGAATACAATCCTCCTGTCCGTCCGCTCCGGGGGCGCGGGCCGTGGATGAAACCACCATTTCCGGGAAATCGGCGTCGTTATAACCGCAAGCCCGGCCAATTGCAATTGTTGCGTTGGGGTTTCGCGGAACCGGCCCAAGGTCTAATTGCCGCGACACGCTGCGCTGGTATTAATGATCGCCATGAAAGCCCGGTTGGGCTTATTATGAGCTGAGCGCATGCCCGTAAGTGAGGAGGTTCCAATGCCACAGAAACCCTACAAGATCCTGAAAGACGCGAAATCCAGGGCGTTGATCGATGATGAGACCTACCAGAAATGGTACAAGCAGAGCATCAAGGATCCTGAGAAGTTCTGGGACAAGCACGGCAAGCGGATCGACTGGTTCAAGCCCTACACCAAGGTCAAGAACACGAGCTTCACAGGCAAGGTCGCGATCAAGTGGTTCGAGGACGGCCTGACCAACGTGTCCTACAACTGCATCGACCGGCATCTGGAAAAACGCGGCGACCAGGTGGCGATCATCTGGGAAGGCGACAACCCCTATGACGACAAGAAGATCACGTATCGCGAGCTTTACGACCAAGTCTGCCGCCTCGCCAATGTGATGAAATCCAACGGCGTGAAGAAGGGTGACCGGGTCACCATCTACATGCCGATGATTCCCGAGGCCGCCTATGCGATGCTGGCCTGCACCCGCATCGGCGCCATCCACTCGATCGTTTTCGGCGGGTTCTCGCCCGACGCGCTGGCCGGCCGCATCTCGGACTGCGAATCAACCTTCGTGATCACCGCCGACGAAGGCTTGCGCGGCGGCAAGAAGATCCCGCTCAAGCACAATGTCGACCTCGCCATCAAGATTGCCGAACGCGAGGGCGTCGTCGTCAAGAAGGTGCTGGTGGTGCAGAGGACCGCCGGCAAGATCGAGTGGTTTTCCGATCGCGACATCTGGTACCACGAGGCGATTGCCGCGGCGAAGCCGGATTGTCCGCCGGCCAAGATGAAGGCGGAGGATCCGCTGTTCATCCTCTACACGTCGGGCTCGACCGGAAAGCCCAAGGGCGTGCTGCACACCACCGGCGGCTACCTGGTCTATGCCTCAATGACGCATGAATATGTCTTCGACTATCACCCGGGCGACGTCTACTGGTGCACCGCCGATGTCGGCTGGGTTACCGGGCATTCCTACATCGTCTACGGCCCGCTCGCCAATGGCGCGACCACGCTGATGTTCGAGGGCGTGCCGAACTACCCCACGCCGAGCCGGTTCTGGGATGTCGTCGACAAGCATCAGGTCAACATCTTCTACACCGCCCCCACGGCGATCCGCGCGCTGATGGGCGCGGGCGACGACCATGTGACGAAGACCTCGCGCAAGTCGCTGAGGACGCTCGGATCAGTGGGCGAGCCGATCAATCCGGAAGCCTGGATCTGGTACTACAATGTGGTCGGCGAGAAGAAATGCCCGATCGTCGACACCTGGTGGCAGACCGAGACCGGCGGGATTCTCATCACGCCGCTGCCGGGCGCCACGGCGCTGAAGCCGGGCTCGGCGACACGGCCGTTCTTCGGCGTGCAGCCGCAGCTGGTCGACAGCGACGGCGATGTGCTGGAAGGCACGGCCGAGGGCAATCTGTGCATCACCGATTCCTGGCCGGGCCAGATGCGCACGGTCTATGGCGATCACGAGCGTTTCATCCAGACCTATTTCTCCACCTACAAGGGCAAGTACTTTACCGGCGACGGCTGCCGCCGCGACGAGGACCGCTATTACTGGATCACCGGCCGCGTCGACGATGTGATCAACGTCTCTGGTCACCGTATGGGAACAGCCGAGGTGGAAAGCGCGCTGGTGTCGCATGATTCGGTCTCGGAAGCCGCGGTGGTGGGCTATCCGCACGACGTCAAGGGACAGGGCATCTACTGCTACATCACCCTGATGGAGGGGCAGGAAGGCACCGACGAGCTGCGCAAGGCGCTGGTCAACCATGTCCGCCACGAGATCGGTCCGATCGCCTCGCCCGACAAGATCCAGTTCTCGCCGGGCCTGCCCAAGACCCGCTCGGGCAAGATCATGCGGCGAATCCTGCGCAAGATCGCCGAGGACGAATTCGGTGCGCTGGGCGACACCTCGACGCTGGCCGATCCCGGCGTCGTCGACGACCTGATCGCCAATCGGCAGAACAAGAAGGGCTGAGCGATGCCCGGCAGGGCGACCGGAGCCTGATCCCTGCATGCCTGGCGGAGCGTCGCCTTGAAATCATGGAGCCCGCCCGATCATTCCGGCGGGCTTTTTGATGGAGGCCGGCTGAAAGTAGGGCAGCGTTTTTGCCCTTGCAATCGACCGGAACCCGAGACAGACTGACTTGTCTTCAACAATTGAAAGGAGGTGATCCGATGTCGAGTGATTCCCAAAAGCCGGTTCGTACGATTCGGATTGCCGGTCTTCGGAGCAGCCTCTGAAGAGCCGGTGATACTGGCAAGCCCCGCTCCTTTGTCAAGCGATCGGGCAGGCGTCCAACCGGCGCTGGAATTCACGAAGGCCACCCCTTTCGGGTGGCCTTTTTGATAGGTGCACCGTTCTTTGGCCCGGCGTTGCCCGGGTGTCTTACCTTTGCGATAGGCCATGGAACGGGCCCAAAAAATGGCGGAGAGAGAGGGATACTTCCTCAAATTTCCTAGTAGATTGACAGATATCACTAATTTGACACTGACCGCGTATTAACGATGCGCCAACAGATACACCGGATGGATATCGATCGCAAGCCGAAAATAGGGGAAGCAGGACACGTAACGCGGAAATTATTTCCGCATTACTCTTTCAGTACTCCCACTTTTTGGCCTGCAATAATTCTAGTGGTGAAAATCTGGCACTCTGCACCGGCGTGCAATGTCCGGAAGCGACCCCATTTGCGACCTCTGCTGGATTCTGCCATGCAGGAGGTCACGGCCCTTTAGGAGACAGTCCGCGATGAGCCGACATGCTGCGCCACGACCCTTCGATCCAGTCATTCGCTACAGTTGAAACATGTCAGGGCCAGTGGATTCAGACCGTGCGGAAATAATGGAACTGTAGCGCGGTCTGTGGCAGCTTCATCACATGATCGAATTCCGCACATTTGCCGATGACCATCCCGACCTCGCGCTTTCTCCGCTGCTTCGGGGCGCTCTCCTGACCCTGCAATATGCACAGAAACACGGATCAATCGGTCTGACCAAAACCAAGGCCTTCAAACGTGTCTTCGTTCACTGGGCCGTCGAACATTTCGACTGGCCGGGGAAAAGCGCAGAAGAGATGTTCCGCTATAGCAAGGTGATCAATGAATACGAATTTCCCCCTGTCGAGGTTCTTCATTTCCTGCTGACTTCTCTGCGCCTGGCACGTCACAACAAAGATGAGTTTCGGCTGACCAGGCGTGGCACAGAGCTGGCACAAGCCCCTGGCCAGCTGTTTGCAGAGTTGATCCCATACTTTGTGCTCCAGATTGATCACGCCTCCTATGCACGCTTCGACGAACGTCCCGTCGGAACGTGGGACGTTTGGATGAACGTGATCAACGTCGAGGCCGATCATGGTACGACCGAGGCTGCCTTGTTCAAAACCTTCTACGGTGAACCACAAGATTGGCACACCGCAGGATGGCGAGAGATGGCCGCATTCTCATCTTGCGTGCTTCGACCGCTGGAATGGGCGGGATTGCTGATGGAGACTCGTGAAGACAGCGTCGGCAAGCCACTGTGTCACGTCTTCAAGACCCCGCTCTGGCGCAGCGCGATCAAACTCGACACCGACGACATGCTGCGACCAATGTCCGTTCAGTGAGAGAGTTTTTAACTGCTCCCAAGTCGCGACGCGGCTGGCGTATAACGGCCCTTTCCGGACCTTCGCAGAGGGTCTCGACGCAAGTTCGCCTGTCGAATTTGACTGTTTTGAAGAGACGTTGCAGGTTGGTGCGAAATTGGGAGTGTACCGTTGCGACACGTTGGTTTTGATGTTGGAACCACCACGGGCACGGTCAACGTCTTGGCGCTCCGCGTCCGAACTCATCTCTGCCAGATTGTCGGGCAGGCGACTCCGATCACCTATCAAGCCCTTGCCAAGTCCTTGGACCTCTCCCCGCCGAACACGATCCACCAGCTCACGGTGGCACTGGAATGCCTGATGGAGGAGGATGCCGCTGCCGCCCACCCGTTGATCGCCGCTCTCGTAGTCAGCAGAGCACGTGGTGGATTGCCCGCGCTGGGTTTTTTTGAATGCGCGTGGCGCGTCGGGCGCTTCGACGGCGACCTTTCTGGACCCGAGGCCTCTGCGTTTCACGCGGCAGAGTTCCGTGCGGCAGTAGAATTCTGGAGTTCGGTAGCCAAAGTCGTGGCGGCAGATATCTAAGTCCAACAGTCATCCTGAATTGCCAGTCTTGGCCTATTCCGTTGAAAAACTCGGCCTTTTCTTTGCTCTGAACGGGTTTCCGAGATTGGGTGCCCGAGTTCCTTTTCATGCTGGTCGGATGGTTTGCGGTGCCGGGATGAGTTTGGCGAGTTTTCTAAGGTTCTGGGCGGTGGCTGCTAGGTGGAATTCGTCTTGGGCACCACATGGCCCTCGTAATCGAAGTCGTCGCAGCCCGAGGATGCGTTTGAGATGGGCAAACAGCATCTCGACCTTTTTTCGGAGCTTGCAGGAGATTGCGTATTGCGGGGTCTGTGAGATGGCGCGGGCAACATCGCGTGCGGGCTCATATATCGATCTTGTGACTTTACGCTGTGGCTCGTTTGGACAGCACTTCGGTTTCAGGCCGCAGGCTTCGCAATCAGCCTTTCGGGCGCGGTATCGCAATGCGCCGTCCTTGTTTGCACCTGCCCGTGGAGTCGTAAAGGCGCGGCGGTATTGTTTGAGTTCTTTGCCACCAGGACAAATGTAGGCATCCTTTGTGCCATCATAGTCGAAGTCCGCCCGCTCATAAGTTCCGTCCTTGCGTCCAGACTTGTCGATCACCGGAATATGAGGGGCGATCCCGCGCTCATTGACCAGCCAGTCGAGCATGGGACCAGAACCATAGGCTGTGTCCGCAATCAGCCGTTGGGGTGTCAGGTCAAACCTGTCTTCGACCCGGCCCACCATGGTGCGCACAGCTCCAACCTCGGCCTGCCGGATCGAACGCGAGGCTTCGACATCCAGGATCACCGCATTGTCGGTATCGATCAGATAGTTTGCGGAATAAGCAAAATAGGCAGGACCGCCGCGCGCGCCAGTCCACTGGGAGGCCGGATCGGAATGGGAGATGAACTTCGGTTCTACCGGAGTGGCTGCGCCGAAGGCTGCATCATCCAACGTTTCCAGATATTCCCTCACCGCGCGCGGGGCATCAGAGGGATCAATCTTGTCAGGCTCCCATTCCGCTTGCGGTGTGGAATTCTGCCGGTTGGCGTCTGCCTGGATCAAGCTCGCATCAGCCGCAAGACGTTGGCCACTCACCAGTCCTTCCTCGATGCACCGCGCCACACCTGTCTCGAAGACGTGCCGCAACAGATCGCTGTCCCTGAACCGTCCGTGGCGGTTCTTCGAGAACGTGGAGTGGTCCGGGATCGGATCGGTCAGATCAAGACGGCAGAACCAGCGGTAGGCCAGATTGAGATGGACTTCTTCGCACAGCCGCCGCTCGGACCGGATGCCCATCGTGTACCCGACCAGCAGCATCCGGATCATCAGTTCCGGATCAACTGAAGGGCGGCCTGTTGAGCTGTAGAACGGAGCCAAATGCTTGCGCAGGTCGGACAGATCAACGAACCGATCAATCGAGCGTAGGAGGTGATCCTTCGGAACATGATCCTCAATCGAGAATTCGTAGAACAGCGCACGTTGCGCCTCTTGCCTTGGACCCATCATCGCGTTCAATCCCCGATGCCAATACGGAAATTGAATCACCGACAGGCCACCGGTTCAAGCGGAGTTTTTCAACGGAATAGGCCCGAAGCCGACGTTCGGGCGGTCCGAAACAAGCGAACGCTTCGTGGGCCCAATCCGGTAATTTGGGTTCGGTGAAGTTGCTCTCAAAAGCTGCCTGCCGTTTACCGCCGCTAACCAGCGCATATAAAAGTTTGATAGCATATTCTCTGTGCAACTTTTTTGGTATTGTGAATCATCCACGCCGCTTGAAATTGGCCCCACAGGCCACGACGCATTAACTATTTGAAGTTGGTCAATTCTGCGCTGCTTTCTGAAATATTTTCATTGATATGGGTATCAGCGTCGAAAATCTAAGCTTGAAGTTTGCCAAAAAATCTCCTCAATCCCGAAAAATGGTGATTTTCAATTTGATTTCATAAATAACCTAGCCGAAAATTTTGGGATAATTTGTTAACCCTCAATTTACGATTTAGTAAATTCTGATCAATACAGTTACGCCAACACAGGGCTAACGTGATTGCTTATTGGCACACCTTTAGCAGGGAACGGAATCGTCCGGTGGAGTCCAAGCCAATAATCCGCTTAATTCGGAACCACGCCATGAACCTGAATATCGGCCGCAGTCTCATTGCCTTCGCAATTGTCGTCTCAATTGGCCTCATCGGCTCAATTGGACTTTCAAGATTTGCCTTCGAAGACCTCAAGGTGAACGGTCCTGTCTATCGTGAAATCATCAACGGCAAGGACCTGATCGCGGATATCCTCCCGCCGCCACTTTACGTTGTTGAATCCTATATGCTGGCGAACGAAATGATGGCGCATCCGTCCAGGATGGAAACGAACGCATCGAGAATCGAAGTCCTCAAGGGCCTCTACGAGGAGCGCCGATCGTTCTGGAAGAATTCCGACCTCGAGCCTGGCCTGAATGCCAAGCTGCAAGACGATGTACTGATCAAGGGTGACGCTTACTGGGCCGTGTTGCTGGACAAGTTCCTTCCCGCCATGAGCTCTGGTGAGGATGGTGCCTCCCTCGAAACAGCAGCCGACCTCCTCGAAGCGTTTCATACCCATGACCAGGCCGTCAACGAACTGGTAGCGCAGGCGTCGGTGTTCCTTCAAACCGCGGAGAGCGATGCTCGTGCTGATGACGAGTTGTTCTCAACGCTTACCATGGTTGGGAGTGCCGCATCGGTCCTGCTATTTCTGGCTGGCCTTTACCTGTTCCGCAAACGGGCTGTGGTGCCCCTAACGGACATGAAGAACTACATGCGTATGCTGGCTGACGGTGACTATTCCAATGCGGTCCCCCACGCCAGCCGCAAGGACGAGATTGGCGAGATGGCAAAGTCCGTCGAGGTCTTTCGAAATGCTGCGCTTGAACGTAAACGGTTGCGCGAGGACATGGAGCGCGAAAGTCAACTCAGTGAGGAGCAGCGGATCAAGCGCGAACAAATCCGTGCGGAGGAAGCGGCCGATCTGAAGCTTGTCGTCGAGACATTGGGTGCTGGCCTGAATCGGCTCGCCGAATGCAACATTCGCATGACGATCGATGAACCGTTCGCAGAAAACTTCGAAATGCTGCGCTCTGACTTCAACAACTCGATTGCGACGTTTCAAGCCACGCTGGAACAGGTTCTGGAGAAGACCTCGCACATCAAAGACAACTCCCAGGCTATGCGAGAGGCCGCGGACAATCTCTCGCGGCGCACGGAACAACAAGCTGCTGCGCTGGAAGAGACAGCCGCCGCCCTCGAGGAGGTCACCTCCACCGTGCGCGCCTCAGTTGAACGTACGAGCGAAACCCGCGATCTGGTTCATGAGGCGAAGAATTGTGCCACAGTTTCAACTGAAGTGGTGCGGGGTGCCGTGGAGGCAATGACTCGCATTGAGGGGACATCGGGAGAGATCGGAAGAATTATCGACGTGATCGACCAGATTGCCTTTCAAACCAATCTGCTTGCGTTGAATGCCGGCGTCGAAGCCGCTCGTGCGGGCGATGCAGGTAAGGGTTTCGCGGTTGTCGCTCAGGAAGTGCGAGAGCTGGCCCAGCGATCGGCATTGGCGGCCAAGGAAATTGGCGCATTGATCGAAAATTCGCGCAAAGAGGTTGTAAATGGCGTGAAACTGGTTGGCGAGACGGGTGACGCCCTTATCCGCATCGAGGGTTACGTCAGCGAAATCGATGTCAAGGTCGAGGCAATCACAACCGCGTCCCGCGAACAGTCGATCGGCCTGGGCGAGATCAGCACCGCGGTAAACTCAATCGACCAGATGACGCAGCAAAATGCGTCTATGGTCGAGGAGACTACCGCGATCAGCCATTCGCTCGCCTCGGATTCGGAGCAGCTTGGCGACCTTGTCGGACGTTTCCAACTCAACCGCCGCCATGCGATCAGAGAACCAAATTCTGCATTCACCAATCGTATTCCCGTCCCTACCTTGCGCCTCGCAAGTAACCATTGAAATACAGAGGTAATGACAAATGAGAAATGAAATCCGGGACCGGAGAGCGTCAAAGTGTCAGCCACCTCTAATTTTGGCCCCAAATAAATACTCAACAAGATCACTCGTTGTTAAGTACTCTTCGGATGGGAATGAGAGAATATTTGTCATCAACGTGCTTGGAAAGAGCGGTAATATTTTGTGGGCAACTCGAGATGGAGCAGTTCATCTCTATGAAAGAAAGTGGATAGTAAGGATGGTTTCGATCAAATCTGGTCAAGAAGTCGATTGGATGGATGTGCGTTGATGGCACTCAAAGACGCGCTAGTCGGTTCTCGTACCCTCGTCGATCCGAACATCGAAGAAGCAGCGAATGACCGCTTCCCGCCCGATCTCGCCAGGCACACGCTAGTGATTTCGGGCCATAGCCGACAAAGGCCTAATCTGTAACTCGCCTGCCTGTAGCGCGCGTCATTCGAAGTCAATCGGCTGAGACCTTACGAGCAAAAAATAGCACTTCTCCGCAAGCAAAATCTTCAGACCAACTTGCAATGTTGGACCCTTATCGGGAACTGGACAGCTTGAATGATTAAACTGACAAACGTGGCTGATAGTCCGTCAATTGCGGCAGATCGGGCCTATCTCGGCGTTCAAGACGATCCTGCTATTATGGCGGAAGTGGAGCGGCTTCTGTCGCGTCGTACGCGCGACATCCGCCTCAATGACGAGATCAACCGGCTGTTCAGGGAGCGCATTTGGCCCCAGACGGCCAAGATCATTCGCGCGTGGATGATCTGGGTGGCCATTCTGGGTGTGCTGACCTTGACGCTCAATATGTTGTTGCTTCCACCAGATGTTTCGAAATCCATGGTTCTTCCCAGTGCGGTGCTTCCTCCAATCGCGCTTGCCGTGGCTCTGGTGTGGCGAAGACCGCGAGCGACTTGGCTGCAAGGAAGCCTGCTGATCGCGGGCGTTTTTGCCATCCTTTTGTCGGTCGCAATGGTTGGCATCAGTGCCGGAGGAGAATTCTACGAACGGCACTTGAACATTATGCTGTTCGTGGCGATCACCGCCATCATCATCTTTGGGATTCCATTGGTCTGGACGGTGATCATCGCCGCCCTGGCACTCAGCCTCTATTTTATCTTTCAGCTGGCGAACCCGTCGCTCGAATTGGGGAGTGCGTTGGCTTCGACGCTGTTTTTCTTCACGGGTGTCTTCGCCACCGTTGCCGCTCGGCGCAACATGACTATTCTGGCTCAGAAAACATTCCTCTTTGAACTACGGGATAGGCGCAGGGTTTCTGAAATGGCTGAAGTCAACGATCGGCTGGAGTACCTGGCAAGGACTGACCCGCTGACTGGCCTGGCCAACCGGCGCTGGATGACAGAAACCATCAACCACCTCTGGGGCAAGGGTAAAGAGAGCCCCCAACGTGTCGCAATGCTGATGTGCGACATCGACGAGTTCAAAAAGCTGAACGATCATTTGGGGCATGCTGAAGGTGATCGATGTCTGGTCCAGGTCGCCGGCATTATCCAGAAATATGTAAGGCGCAGTCTTGATCATGTTGCGCGCTACGGCGGCGAAGAGTTTCTAGTGATCCTTCCAGGAATGAGCGAGAAGGAAGCCCTATGCGTGGCCGAGCGGGTCCGTGAGAATGTCGAAGCGGCAGCTTTGCCCAATCCGACGTCTCGCGTATCCCGATACGTCACCTTGAGCATTGGGATCGCAGTTCAGGGGCCGGCTGGCGAAAACCTCACATCGGAGCAAATGCAGCGCAACGCGGATGCTGCACTCTACCGAGCCAAACAATCCGGCCGAAATCGAGTGGTCATTTATCGACCGGCGACATCAAGCCACCATGATATCGCGGAGCGAAATACCATTCGGTAGCTAGGTGCAAACGACCGAATTGGGGGCGCAATGCGGAAACGTTTTCTGTTTCCCGGTCGGACAAGCAGGCTTGCGAATGTTCGTCGACAAACTGGACATTGACCTACACCACGTGCGGCGAAAACTGGCGACAAATGCAACGATTTGCTAGTGTGCCAGCGACAGCTGCGGATGGACGTTGCTGGAGGAGCTATGCCGCTTTCCGCAGGCGTCTTTGCAGATAATTTTCATCAAAACCGGCGATGTGAACAAGCTTGGCAGGGTCGACAATGTGCAGGCTTCCCCTCTTCAATGTCATCGCGCCACTCTCGCGAAGCACCTTGAGAACCCTGTTCACATGAACCGGAGTCATGCCAAGCGAGTCTGCAAGAAGCGCTTGAGATAGCGGGAGTTTTAGCTCGGGCTTCAAGTTCAACCCTACATTCCGAGCGCGCAGGTACAGTTCACACATGAGATGGGCCACCCGCTCCAGGCTGGTGCGCCTACCCATGCTGGTGATCCAGGCGCGCATCGTGCCCTCGTCGATCAATTGGGCAATGTACATCGCCTTGGCGATACCCCGGTGCTCGTCCATCATTGCGTCCATCACCGGGCGATCAACGGTAGCAACGAGTGCCGGCGTGATGACCTGGATGCTGTGATCCATCTCCGTGAGCAGGTCAGTGTGTAGGTCGCAGCAGTCACCTGGCATGAGGAACGCCAGAACCTGGCGTGCTCCGTTCGGGAGTATTTTGTATCGGCAAGCCCAGCCCTTGAGGATGACAAAGACAGGACCTGGTCTGTCACCCTCTCGGATCAGGTCAGTTCTGCGTAACAACTCTTTGGTTCGCGACGTCGCATCTGCGAGTGCCGCAACCTCGGTCGGTGATAGGGTACAAAAGCCTTGAAGCTTGTCGATGAACCGATTTTCCATGCCTTCACCATCTCACAGCAATATGATTGGTGATATTGTTTGAAGTTAATGTCGAAAATTGATCTAGGTGAAGGTTTTTTTCGCTGTCTGAGTTAAAATGACAACATCGTCGATCCGTAAACAGGCCCCGGCGGCTGAGAGCCCTCGTGTTCTCGCCTGCAAAGGAGCAACCAATGAACGACGAGATTTCCGTCAACCACAACATTTTGCCCACTAGGGGCGATGACGCCCACGGCCAGGCGGCCATGCTGCTGGTTGAAAGCCTTATACACCTGCTCATCGAGAAAAGGGTCCTTACTGTTGCTGAAGCAGTAGAAACCATCGATGTGGCCTCGGAGGTGATGTCTGACAGGGAGTCCGAATTTGATGGACTACCTGCCACATCTCAAGCTTCGATCCACCTGCTGCAATGCCTCAGCGCCAGTCTCAGCTTTGACCTTGACGGACAAGTGCCGCGGGGTGCTCCAGCATGACTGATCAGATAGCTGTGCTTGTGGTCGAGGACGAAGTGCTAATCCTGTTGGATATTGTCGATCAACTCAACGACGAAGGCTTTAAAACATATGAAGCGACAAATGCCGACGCTGCAGTTGCCCTGCTGGAGGCACATACCGACATCAGGCTGATCTTCACAGACATTGACATGCCAGGCTCAATGAACGGGCTCAATCTCGCTGCCGCCGTGCGAGATCGGTGGCCGCCCGTAAAGATTATTGTCACTTCTGGAGCGCACGTGGTCAGCGAGGCCGATATGCCCGAAGGAAGCACATTCTTCCGGAAGCCCTATGACCATGGGAAAGTTGCGCAATCTATGCGCAAAATGCTGAGTCAATAGTCCACATCACAAGGCATTCTGATGGCGGGCGGCCTCGTTTGTAAGCGGGTGTGTGCGAAGGCTCGCATCCACCCCCGCCTCATCCGAACGCTTACATCGCTGAACATCAACCGCCCTACCCAGCAGTTGGTGCGTCTAAGTCCAATAATATGTGAGCACCGAGCGTGTTTTGAAGAAAGTGTTTCGAATGTCGTTTCTCGAACAATTTGCCTATGCATCACCTGATGCCATGATCGTTGCTAACGCTCACGGGCTCATAGTGCACTGGAATCCAGCAGCAGAGTGCATGTTTGGACTGCCATCTGAAAATGCCCTGGGAATTTCGCTCGACATAATTATTCCCGAGCCAATGCGTGGTGCACATACCAACGGGATGGAGCGCCTCGCAGCGGGTGGACAGCCTCGTGTAGTCGGCAGTGTCGTGGAAGTAACCGCGCAACACGTGGATGGGAGACTGTTTCCGGTGGAAATGTCCCTCTCCATGTGGACCGATGCCGGAGAAGCATGTTTTGGGGCAATTGTACGGGACGTCTCGAAGCGGAGGGCGAATGATGAACGGCTGCATCACCTCGCACATTACGATCAGCTCACACTTCTCCCCAACAGGACATCCTTTCTGGAAAAGCTAAACAGCGCGAATGGGCAGAGCGGGCCTTACACTATTTTGCTGGTTGATCTGGATCGGTTCAACGAAGTCAACGATCAATTGGGTCATGCGGCCGGCGACGCTGTCTTGATCGAAACAGCTCTGCGGATCAGGCGGTGCGTTCCAATCGAAACCGCTTTGGTAGCCCGACTAGGCGGCGATGAATTTTCAATCCGGGTTTCCGGCATGGCAAACCCGGTGGAGGCCGAGGCGCTTGCGACTGTTGTTCGTCGCGAATTGGGGAGACCATTTGACTTAGACGGGAGATTGGTGTGGGTCGGCTGCAGCATTGGAATCGCCATGTCGCCAAGCGACGGAGACGACGCGGCGACCTTGATTGGAAGTGCAGACCTGGCACTCTACAAAGCTAAGGCGGAAGGGGGCGACCATCAAAGTCTATTTGTGCCAGAGCTCAAGTCGGCAGCCACTGCGCGGCGTAGCTTGGAGGCCGATCTTCGGGCAGCGTGGGAATCTAAGCAGTTCGAAGTCCATTACCAACCGCAGGTAAGGCTTAAGGATCGCCAAGTCGTCGGTGCGGAAGCCCTTCTGCGATGGAGGCACCCCGAGCGAGGCCTTCTCCAACCGAGCGCTTTCCTATCGACCCTTGAAAACAGCAGTCTCGCTGCTCCGGTTGGGCATTGGGTGCTGGAGACGGCCTGTCGGCAAGGTGCCGCCTGGAGCAAGCAGGTGAGCGGATTCCTCATGGGCGTTAACCTCTTTAGCGCCCAGCTGAAGGCCGAACCTCTGCCAGATATCGTCCGCTCTGCACTCTCCCTGTCGAAATTTCCTGCGCAACAGCTCGAACTTGAAATCACCGAGAACATCATGTTGAACGAGGATGAATGTTCGAGATTTCAGTTCCAGACGCTGCATGAGATGGGCGTAGGCTTGGCGTTTGACGACTATGGCACAGGCTATGCATCACTGGCTTTTCTGAAGCAGTTTCCCATTACACGTTTGAAGATAGACCGGGGCTTCATCAGCAATGTTCGTGCGCACGGTGCCGACGCCGCAATTGTTCAAGCCGTATTGATGCTGGCTCGCAAGTTCGGATTTTCAGTGATCGCTGAAGGTGTCGAAACCGAGGAACAGGAAGAACTGCTCAAAAAATGGCGTTGCCCGCAAGCGCAGGGATACCTCTACAGTAAGCCAGTCACAGCCAATGACTTTGCACAACTTTTCACTTAAGGCTGCCGTGAACAAGACTCGGGTCAGTCCATCCAGGCAAATGCAGCCAGAAGCGCCGACTGTGTACCAGCATCAAGAGGTTCCGCGAGGGGGCTTTGTAAAACTCTGTTGATCTGGCAAGCCGTACAGGGAAAGCCGAACCGAACCCTTGAACTCAAATGGATCGGTAAGGCGGGAGAGAACATCCACAAACTCGGTCGGCTGCTCTGTAATGAACCGCAGGTGCATATTTCCGTTTTCGAAGCCAACCAGGGCGCAGCCGATAAGGTACTGATGGTGCCCAAAATATATGTAGAAACTGGCCGGAAGGTTCTGCGTCCTGGACGATGCACATGCCCCACTCTCGGATATGTCGTGAAGCCATATCTGGCTTTGACGTATATTTCTCATTCCATTTTTTGCAAAAAGTAGCCCAACACAAAGATTGCATTTCCTGCGCGGCCATTTCCGCCTTTCCGCTTCCTGCAACATGCGCTTCAGATAGTTTGTAGATGGCTTTATGTCCGTCGAAACTCTAGGCATGTTGAATTCTCCAATTTATCAGTTCTTCATTTTTTCCTTCTGAGGTAAATCCGCTGGGCGAAATATCCCTGCGGTTATTAATTGACTAGCATGTGCCATCGATGAATTCCTTAACAGAAAAACGCAAATAAATAATTGGTAAACGCCATATGATGGCTGTCCTGCGATTAGTTGCAATGATTTATGGCACGACACTATTCGGAAAAGACGCAATATTTTAACGCAGACATATTAATTAGCTCGAAGGTGTTGTTGGCGCGATGTCGGGGAATGTCTAGTTTGGCGACTAGGGTTCAAAGGCCAGCCAGTGGTTCCCCGGCCCCGTGTCGATCGAACATCGAAGAGGCAGCGAAAGTCCTCCCGCCCTTTATGGACCTTATCTCAATCGTAGCGAACGGCAGCTTTTGGGAAGAGCACCTTTGTTCACGGACGACCTAAACTGGGGCGCTTTGCCGCCGACGCTCGTTGACCCTATGAAGGTCAGCTTTCCTAACGTAGTTGCCCGAAACCTGCCAGTCCGTTTCCCGCCCCACATGGGTCTTTCGCTGTGTACCGAGCGTCAGGTTTTCAGCACTGGCTGATGTTGCCTAAAGCAGCACCCCCACGGGCGTCACGAACTTTACAAGTGAGCTTTCTGGACTGCCCGAGCTTCGCTGTGGAATCGGCAGTCAACCGTGCGACCTCGAAGGTGGACATGCGCCATGCTGGACTGACCGGCCATGGCGGAACCTCAAACCAATTGGCCCCCGACACCCCCAATACAGACAAAAAACCATCCACCTTGGCAAGACCAATTTCGTCAGTGAATTCAACAGTTATTAATCATGCCTGACTACTCCTACAACCTAAAGGTTGCGCGAAACCCGGAGATTGCCAGAAATGGATATTATCGTCTTTGTGCCTCCGGCCCTCTTTGCCTTCATGGCAATCGCATTTTTCGTGCTCTGGCGATTGAAAATTGCTACCTCATGGCAGTGGAGTGCTGGGTTTGCGCAAACAGGGGCGGGATTCGCATTTTCCGCATTCCCGATCTCGCCAGCGTTCGACGCATTCGTCTCAGGCATGATATTTATGGGGGCGGCCTACTGCTACGCCAGTGCGATCCTGCTGCATTTCAACGCGCCAATGCATCGCCTGGAACGGCGACTGTTTGTTCTCGCCTACACGCTGGCCCACACGTATATCGTATGTGTCACGGCGGACCTCCGGGACGAACTGTTTCTCACGGATGTCGCTTTTGCCTGCCTGCTTGGCTTGGCCCTGTATGTTGTAACGCCGACGGCTTCTCGTCCTGCCGACAAAATCTTGGTTTTCACGGTTGCGATCGTCTTTCTTGATACGCTCGCACGAGCTGTTTTCTTCTATTTCTTCATGAATACCAGCGACAAGCTGGCGGATTTTGTGATGTCCGATTACAATCTCGCCGTCCACATCACGACCATTACCATCTGCACACTGTTTCCGTTTGCGGCCCTGGGCGCGATGGCATCGGCGGCGATAGATCGTCACCGTGATGCGGCTGATAGGGACCCCCTGACGGGGCTCTTCAACCGCAGGGGTCTCCACGAGGCCGTGAACACCATGGTCAAGACCGGATCACTGCGGGGTGCAATTTTGGTTTGCGACATCGATCACTTCAAGCAGGTCAACGACAGATACGGTCACGCGGTCGGGGACAAGGTCATCGTGGCGGTGGCCAACGAATTGCAGCTGTCAACGAGTTCATGCGGACATGCGGCGCGATTTGGCGGCGAGGAGTTTGTGGTTTTCCTTCCCACGGCGGCACTGGAAGATGCCGTTGCCATTGCCCAGCTTCTGCGGGTGAGCCTCGCTGAACGCGCGTGGGATTGCATCGGAATTGACCACGGGGTCACAGCGAGTTTCGGCGTGTCGGCGATCGAAGATCAGGAGACCTCCGCGCTGCCAGCCATAGAACGCGCCGACCGCGCGCTCTATTCGGCGAAAACCGCAGGCCGCAATCGGGTCGCCGTCGCGGCATCCCCTATGGCTTCGCCTACCCACCGTGAACACGGCCATTCATTGGAGCCGCTTACACTGCGCCTCCGCGCGTAAGGCTGCGCGCGCTATCTCCCATAGCCATCGTGATGCGCGTGGCCGGCGACTGGGTCCCTTGCTATGAATTCCTGCACGAATGCGGAAATAATTTCCGCATCACAAGACTGCAGATCGTGCTGCATCTGCATTCCAGGTTGCAATGTTGGATGCATTTGGATTGATTGGGTGAATTGATTCCTGGGGGGAACATAGATGACGAAGCCATTTTACGCTGAGCCGATTCTCAACTCCCCCTACGTTGCGCCGTCTCGCCATCACGCCTTGTCTGAAAGCGGGGAGCCTCTCGACCATCCGCCCATCGAAGGTCGTCGGCGCTCAGAGTATGTTGCGCCGGTGCCCAGGAGCAGGCGGACCAAGAACCAGCTGAAGAAGCAGACGTCCCTCGATCTTGATCAGCAGGACCAAGGCGCGAACAGCTACAACCTCTCCAAGCTGATCAATGAGATCAGGGGGCATGTCGGGACCTGGCGGTCATTACCCAACCCGAATGACTGGGGCGTAACGCCAACGACCCAACGGCTGCTTCAACACTGGCGATCAGATGGCTTTTCGGGGCCGCGCCCGTTCTTTTGCCAGGTCGAGGCGGTCGAGACGGCCGTCTGGCTTGCCGAAGTCGCGCGCAATCGGAAGCAGTATGCCCATATCTTCCGTCATCTCGAAGAGGCGAACCGGGATGCCAATCCCGATCTGTTCCGCATCGCGTTGAAGCTTGCTACCGGCGCCGGCAAGACAACTGTCATGGCGATGCTGATTGCCTGGCAGGCGATCAATGCCGCGCGCCAGCCCAATTCCAGCCTGTTTTCAAGAGGGTTCCTGATTGTCGCACCTGGCATCACGATCAAGGATCGGCTGCGGGTCCTCAAACCCTCGGATACCGACAGCTACTACCGCACCCGGGAGATCGTGCCGCAGGACATGATGATCGATCTCAACAAGGCCAAGATCGAGATCACCAACTATCATGTCTTCCAGCGTCGCAAGGCCCATGACCTCAACGCCGTGGGCCTGCGACTTATGAAAGGATGGAAGAACGACGAGATCGAGCAGCTCGAAACCGAAGGGCAGATGCTGCAGCGGGCCTGTGGCGACCTGCTTCAGATGAAGAACATCGTCGTCATCAACGACGAGGCCCATCACTGCTATCGCGAGCGTCCCGATACCAACGAGGAAGCCGAACTGAAGGGCGACGAGAAGAGCGAGGCCAAGGAAAACAACGAGGCGGCTCGCCTCTGGATTTCCGGCATCGAAGCGCTCAAGAGAAAGGTCGGCGTCCGCGCGGTGTACGATCTTTCGGCAACGCCCTTCTTTCTGCGCGGCTCGGGCTACGAGGAGGGCACGCTTTTCCCTTGGGTGGTTTCCGATTTCTCGCTGGTCGACGCCATTGAATGCGGGATCGTCAAACTGCCGCGCGTTCCGGTGTCGGACAATTCCGTCAACTCGGCCACGCCGGTCTACCGCAATCTGTGGGACCATATCGGCAAGAAGATGCCGAAAAAGGGAGCTGGCAAGTCTGGCGAGCTCGATCCGCTTGAGCTTCCCAATGAGCTTCAGACGGCGCTTCATTCGCTCTATTCCCACTACGAAAAAGAATTCGAGGCCTGGAGAGACGTCGGCATTGGTGTGCCGCCTGTCTTCATCGTCGTGTGCAACAACACGGCCAGTTCCAAGCTGATCTATGAATGGATTTCGGGCTGGGAGCGGGAGGTCGACGGCGAGCGTCAGACCAAGCACAAGGGCCACCTTGAGCTATTTCGAAACTACGACGAGTACGGCAACCGCCTGTCGCGCATGAACACGCTTCTGATCGATTCCCAGCAACTGGAATCGGGCGAAGCCCTGGATTCGACATTCCGCGAGATGGCGGCCATCGAGATCGAGCAATTCAAGCGCGAGAAGGCCGAGCGCGAAGGTGCTGCTGATGCAGCCAATATCCCCGAAGCCGAACTCCTGCGCGAAGTCATGAACACGGTCGGCCAGAAAGGCCGCCTTGGCGAACAAATCCGTTGTGTGGTGTCGGTCTCGATGCTGACCGAGGGCTGGGACGCCAACACCGTGACCCATATCCTCGGCGTCCGCGCCTTCGGCACCCAGCTTCTGTGCGAGCAGGTCATCGGCCGCGGTCTTCGCCGCCAGTCTTACGAGCTCAACGACAAGGGCCTGTTCAACACCGAGTACGCCGACATCCTCGGCATCCCGTTCGATTTCGCGACCGAACCGCAGGACGTAGTGCGCACGCCGCCCAAGCCGGTGACACGGGTTCACGCGCTGAAGGAGCGGGCGAACCTATCGATCCGCTTTCCGCGAGTGGCCGGCTATCGCACGGAGCTTCCGTCTGAAAACTTCACCGCGAGTTTCGGCCCGGACTCCGTGCTTACGCTCACGCCCGAGCTTGTCGGCCCCTGCACCGTTCGCCTTGAAGGGCTCGTTGGCGAAGGCCACGACATTTCACCCGACTCGCTCGATGAGATGCGGCCAAACAGCGTCGCCATTCACCTGACCAAGAAGCTGATCGAGCTCTATTTCCGCGAGCCCGACCAAGACATCCCCTATTATCTCTACAACCAGCTGCAGCCGATCACCCGTAACTGGGTCAGGACCTGCCTCAAGCTCAGCGGCGGCACCAAGGCGGGCATGCTGACCTATGCAGAGCTCGCCCAGAAGGCATCGGAACTGATCTACCAGGCCATCGTGCGCAGCGCCGGCAGCGAGGGGGCCGACATCGTCAAGGCCATGCTCGATCCCTACAATCCGCATGGCTACACCGATCACGTGTCCTTCATCACGACCAAGCAGAACCTCTGGGAAACGCGGCTCTCCCACGTCAACTATGTGGTCTGCGACAGCGATTGGGAAGCCGAGTTTGCCCGCGTGGTGGAGGCGCACCCCGCAACCATCGCTTACGTGAAAAACCAGGCGCTCGGGTTCGAAGTGCCCTATCGCTCGGGCAGCATGCCGCGGCGCTATGTCCCCGATTTCATCGTTCAGCTCGATGACGGGCATGGAGCGGACGATCCGCTCAACCTCATCATCGAGGTCAAGGGCTATCGCGGCCTCGACGAGCAGATCAAGGCGGAAACCATGACGAACCTGTGGGTGCCGGGGGTCAACAACCTCAAGGTCTATGGCCGGTGGGCATTTGCCGAACTCCGCGACGCGTTTGCGATGGAAGAGCAATACGGCAAGCTCGTCCGAGAATTGACTGGAAGCCGCAAGCCCGCGATGGCGGATGTCTCTTGAGGTCACAGAATGTGACCTCAAGACGGGAGGGGATATGAGTGAAGACCTGTCGAGCGAAGTGATCCGCGGCAAGATCATGACCGTGCGTGGGAGCGCGGTGATGCTCGACGTCGATCTGGCGGAGCTTTACGGGACAGAGACAAAGAAGCTGAACCAGCAGGTGAGGCGCAACATCGCCCGCTTTCCCGACCTTTTCGCCTTTCAGCTCACGACGGAGGAATTTGCCAACTTGAAGTCACAAAATGTGACCTCAAGTTCGGGGCATGGCGGACGGCGTACTCCGCCCTGGGCATTCACCGAACATGGCGTGGCCATGGCCGCCACGGTTCTCACATCGCCGCGTGCGGTGGAAGTGCTCCATCTGATCATCAATGTTTTCGTCGACACCAGGCAGCAGATGCTGTCAGGTGCTGCGGGACAGGCCGAAATCGGCGGCTATCGCCAGCGGCTTGTCGCGATACACGACAAGCTCGCGAAATTCTCGGATGCGCTCCTCGATTTCGAAATCAACAAGCGCGACCGGACGACCGTCCGGGATGAGACCGAGGCGCTCACCACCTCCGTGCTTGATGCGGTCAAGGCGCATCTGGCGGACAATCAGGTCAGGAATGAGGAAGTCATCGCCGAAATCCACCGCAAGATGGCCGAAACCGAGAAGCTGCGCGCCGAAGCCCGCAAGGTTCACGCGGAAGCCGATGCGCTCGACATCGGCAATCTGCGCGACCGGTTCGAATTGATGAAGTCCATCGCAGAGACGCTTGTCCAGGCCAATCCCGCACCGGCCTTGAGCGCCATGGATGAACTGGGCTTGCCCGCACCGTCCGGACGTCTTGAAATCCTGCCGCCCAGGAAGAACCCCCAGATTACCAGAGACAGAGACTGATCATGGCCAAGACCCCGCGCGACAAAGACATCTCCACGCTCACCCATGACCAGGCGTCGCGGCTCAACAATCCGACGGCCGAGATGGCCTCGCTCTATGAGCAGCAGGAGGAGATGCTGGGGGAGGGCGCGCGGGGCATGCGGGTGCCGCGGGACCGGCCGCTGGCCGAGGGCGAGGTGCGCGAGCGGGACATGGACCGCGATCCGCAGATCATCTGGAATGGGGCCAAGATCAGGATCACGGCCGCGCAGATGCGCCAGCTTGCCGAGACCGGCGAGATCGAGATCGGCGATGCGCAGCTGGTCTGGCGCGGCAAGGACCGGCAGGACTGGTCCGATCTCGTGGTCAATGCGCCGCCGCTCTACATTCAGGAGAAGGTGCATCCCAAGGCGATCATCGATGATCTGAAGCGCAAGACCACCAAGGCGCGGGAGGCCACCGAGGAAGCCCCCGATCTGTTTGCCGATTTCAACGGCATCGCCGATCCCGAGGCGCGGGCCGAATTCTACCAGCATACCAAGCACTGGCAGAACCGCTTCATCCTCGGCGACAGCCTGCAGGTGATGGCATCCCTCGCCGAGCGCGAGGAGATGCGCGGCAAGGTGCAGTGCATCTATTTCGACCCGCCCTATGGCATCAAGTTCAATTCGAACTGGCAGGTCTCGACCATGAGCCGCGATGTGAAGGACGGCAAGAAGGAGGATGTTTCGCGAGAGCCGGAACAGGTGAAGGCCTTCCGCGACACCTGGAAGGACGGCATCCACTCCTACCTCACCTATCTGCGCGACCGGCTGATGGTGGCGCGGGAATTGCTCACCGAAAGCGGCTCGATCTTTGTGCAAATCGGCGATGAGAATGTCCATCGCGTCCGGGCATTGATGGATGAAGTGTTTGGGGAGGAGAATTTGGTTAGCCAAATCGCCTTCCGCACCACCACCGGTCGAGCCAACGCACACCTCTCCTCTGCCTCGAACTACATCATCTGGTTTGCAAAGCGGGTTGGGTCCTTGAAGTCGCGGTCAATCTTCCAGGACAAATCTGCCGGATCATCAATCGATCAGATATATTCGCTCATACAGAACCCTGATGGTTCGAGCCGCAGAATGAACGCGGTGGAACGGTCCGACCGATCGCTGGTTTCTGAGGATGCTCGTGTATTTACAACTGGCGATTTGACCAGCTCGCGAACGCTTGGTGACGGCGATCTCAAACACTTTGATTTTCAAGGAAACAGATACAAACCGGGCAAAGGTACGTTCAAGACAGACGCTGTTGGACTCTACAAGCTTGGGCGCGCCGGCCGAATTTGGCCAGTTGGCTCTAAGTCTATCCGCTACATCAGGTACTTCGACGACTTCCCGGTAATCCCACACTCTAATGTTTGGTCTGATACGGGAACAGGATCATTTACAGAAGATAAGGTGTATGTCGTACAGACTGGGACGAAAGTGGTGGAACGATGCATCCTCATGAGCACCGATCCCGGCGACCTCGTGCTCGACCCAACCTGCGGCTCAGGCACCACCGCCACAGTTGCAGAGCAATGGGGGCGCCGGTGGATCACCATCGACACATCCCGTGTTGCTTTGGCACTGGCCCGCACGCGCCTGATGAGCGCGCGCTATCCCTATTATCTGCTGGCCGACAGCCGTGACGGTCGCGCCAAGGAACAGGCCGTCTCGGGCAAAATCCTCGCCGATGTGCCGGTGACCGGCGACATCCGCCAGGGCTTCGTCTACGAGCGCGCGCCGCACATCACGCTGAAATCCATCGCCAACAACGCCGAAATCGATGTGATCTGGGACAAGTGGCAGGAGGTGCTGGAGCCGCTCAGGGCGCAGTTGAATGCCTGCCTGTTCTCCCCCCTTGCGGGGGAGATGTCACCGAAGGTGACAGAGGGGGGTATTGCCGCGGGCGCAGAGGGTGCAGCGTCACCCCCCTCTGCCCTGTCGGGCATCTCCCCCGCAAGGGGGGAGAATGACCTGACGCATGGCTGGCAGGAATGGGAAATCCCCCGTGATCTCGACGCATGGCTCGACAGCAAGGACGGGCAGGCCAAGGCGCACTTAGCGACCGAGAAGGCGCGCCGGCTGCATGCCGACTGGTGGGAAGGCCGCATTGCCCGGCAGAAAGAGATCGACGCCTCGATCGCCCGCGCCGCCGATGTCGAACTGCTCTACGACCGCCCCTATGAGGACAAGAGCAAGGTGCGTGTGGCCGGCCCCTTCACGGTCGAAAGCCTGTCGCCGCATCGTGTCATCACCGCCCGCGAGGATACGCTCGGCGCTGAACTCGCAGCCGCCGGCGCGATCGCCACCCGTACCTCGACGCCTGCCAACATGCTTGAAGTCGATTTCGGCGAGATGGTGCTCACCCATCTCCGCAGCGCCGGCGTGCACCAGCACGAGAAGCGCGACACCATCCATTTCAGCGCCATCGAGCCCTGGCCGGGCAATTTCATCGCCGCCGAGGCCCGCTATGCCGATGGCGGATCGGTGGAGAAGCGCGCGGCGATCCTGATCGGTCCGGAGTTCGGCACGCTGACCCGCAGCCAGATCACCGCCGCCGCCCGCGAGGCCTCGGACTCCCGCTTCGACGTGCTGATCGCCTGCGCCTTCAACTTCGACGCCCAGGCGACCGATCTCAACCGGTTGGGCCCACTCGCCATCCTCAAGGCTCGCATGAACCCCGACCTGCACATGGCCGAGGATTTGAAGAACACCGGCAAGGGCAATCTCTTCGTCGTCTTCGGCGAGCCCGACGTGGAACTGATCGATGCGCCGAACGGCGAGATCAAGGTGAAGGTGCACGGCGTCGACATCTTCGACCCCTCCACCGGCGAAATCCGCTCCGACGACGTCAAGGGCATCGCCGCCTGGTTCATCGACACCGACTACGACGAAGAAAGCTTCTTCGTCCGCCACGCCTATTTCCTCGGCGCAAACGACCCGTACAAATCGCTGAAGACGGCGCTGAAGGCCGAGATCGACCCGGATGCGTGGGAGACACTCTATTCGGACACGTCACGCCCGTTCCCTCGCCCGAGCACCGGGCGGATCGCAGTGAAGGTGATCAATCACTTTGGGGATGAAGTGCTGAAGGTTTTTGGGGTGTAGGGGATGGGGAGAAACAGCTATCTCGGTGGGTCAACGATTATCGGTCCCAATTCCGGATGGTTTACATTTGGAAGGAAGGAGCCGAAACGATCGCCACTCCAAGAGCAGGCGATGGAAAGGGCTCGTCTCGACGCGCTATCTCCCGCCCAAAGAGCGAAAAGTGAACGGAAAGCGCGTGAGAAATCAGCTGCCGCGGCTGAAAAACAGAGAAAAAGGAGTGAACAGCAACTTATTGCGAAAATGGTGAAAGAAATCAAAGCAAGACAACTGAAAGAAGCTAACCAAAAACTAAGGGCCGAGAAAAAGGAAAAGAATGCCGCGAAGCTGTTGATAGCCAGAGAACGCTCAGCCCGCCTCAAGCCAATAAGAGATGCGGAGCGAAGAAAAAAGATGGGTGCGATTGAGGTGCTTGTTAAAAATTCATTTGGTGGAACTCGAAGAAGTCGGATCAACCTCGACTAACGACCCTGCTTTTATCTGCGTCTAAATCATAATGACCTATTGTCATCTCGCGTGAAATGCGATGGCGGTAAAACCACTCTTCAGAACGGTCCTAAACAAATGCCTTATAGCTCCACGAGCATCGCCAAGACCGTAGAAAAAATCAATCAGGAGTATTTTCTTCCTGCCATACAGCGCCCTTTCGTCTGGGGACCTGAGCAGATGGTGGCGCTCTTCGACTCGCTAATGAAGGGTTATCCGATCAGTTCGTTCTTGTTCTGGGATGTCGCGCCTGAGAACGAGATGAACTGGCAGATTTACAAATTTGCCGAGAACTTCCGGTTTGGTGAGGTTCACAACGAGATTGCCGACACGTCTGGCCGCAAACTGTCGCTCGTGCTCGATGGGCAGCAACGCCTAACCTCGATGCTCATCGGACTGAGGGGCTCGTTCACACTCAAAGCCAAGGGCAAGCGCTGGGACAATCCGGACGCCTGGCAGCGCAAGAAGCTGTACATTGATCTCCTCGTCGACCCGGCGTTGATACCGAAGTCGGAAGACACCGTGGACGACATCGAGCACAGCTATGGCTTTGAGCTTTTCGAAAATCCTCCTCAGTCTGGGCCTGCAAATCTCTGGATCAAGGTCGGAGATATCTTGAACCACCAGGAGCCGGACCGGTTTGCGGCATTTGTCGAGAAGACCATTGAGCGTTTGCCTGCCACTAAGAACTGGGCGGTGGAGGAAACCGCCAGGCGCAACCTTCAGCGACTCCATCGGATGATCTGGATCGACAACATCATCAGCTACTACACCGAGACCAACCAGGACTATGACCGCGTCCTCGGCATTTTCGTCAGAGCGAATGACGGGGGCACCAAGCTGAGCAAGTCGGACCTGATGCTGTCGATGATCTCATCCAAGTGGACCGACATTTCAGCGCGCGAAGAAATCTACAACTTCGTGGAAACCGTCAACAGCCGCCTGGACCGCAAGAACGACGTGACCAAGGACTTCGTGATGAAGGCGTGCCTGGTGCTGTCGGACCTCGACCATGTTTATCAGGTGAAGAATTTCACCAACCGTAACCTGGATATCATGCGGGGGAACTGGACAAAGATTCAGCAATCGCTGAAGCGGACGTTCCAACTGGTAAACAGCTTTGGCATCGATCGCGAGAACCTGACCAGTCTCAACGCCCTCCTGCCGATTGCATACTATCTGCACAAGATTGATGTCGACCTCCTGAGTGCCAACACGCCATTCAACAATCTGAATGCAGAGCGTATCCGCCGCTGGCTGATTGCAGCACTCTTGAACCGCGTCTTCGGTGGAACCTCGGACAGTACTATCGGGGCTGCCAGGAACACAATTGCAGTTGCGCTACGGGAAGCGAAGGATTTTCCTCTTGCCGGCCTCAATGCCGCGCTCACGCGTCAGATTAAGCGGCCTTCGAATCTGACCGGTGAAGCGCTCGCGAGCGTCATGGAACTTCATTACGGCAACAGGCAGATTTTTCTTCTGCTGTCGCTTCTGTATGAGAACAAAGGCTGGGGATCGATCAATTACCACATCGATCACATCTTTCCGCAAAGTCGGCTTGATCGAAAATATCTCATGAAAAACAATGTGCCGATGTCGAAGATTGAGGAGCTTCAGGCTTGCACCAATCGCGTCGGCAATCTCCAGCTCCTGGTCGGTGCCGAGAACCTTGAGAAAAGCAACTCTTCCTTCGAGGACTGGATCAGAAGCCGCGATTCGTCCTTCCAGGAAAAACACCTCCTTCCTGACGACGAGCATCTATGGTCTATCATGATGCTACCAAAATTTGTCGCCGAGCGTGAAAGGCTGATCCTGCAACGTCTTTCGGCCCTTCAGGGCGACCCAGAGCAAATCCGTTAGTTTATTGAATTGAGGAATAATGATGAGTTCTCTTGAAGATCGTCTCCGTAAAATCACCGAAGAAAAAGAACGCCTTGCAGACGAAGAGGCCGCCATGCGCGATGAGGCAATGGCAGAGCTTGAACGGATCGTCGATGAAATTGAAGCGCTTGAGAAACGTAAGGAGCAACTTGAGGTGTTTCTCGGGCTTGACGATGGTCCGCAGCGAGCGGGACATGGCCAATTGACCCAGCTTTGCATCCGGGCAAT
>Ga0008836_100423_pt1 | contig 28407 bp, 27 predicted proteins | sample HotLakConsUCCR28_FD_62214 | JGI IMG/M metagenome (GOLD analysis project Ga0008836, IMG submission 62214) | Hypersaline microbial mat communities from Hot Lake, Washington, USA - Hot Lake Consortium UCC-R28 (Hybrid Assembly) ... | reverse complement strand
CGGCCATCTCTGGTTGTTTGGAGCAATGCCACACAACTCACAAATCGGCACTGGATTCCTTATTATCCTTGAAGTTTCAGACATTCAAAAGCATTAAATCTATGCCCTGACAAAGTATACATGCGAACTGCAAAATGCGGCCAGGCAGAATTGCAGGATTGATTGCGGAAACCCACCTTTCGTCAGGACTTGGCAATGACAAGTCCCTACCAGAAACGGCAAAATGCGGTCAGTTGAATGTTCATTCCTAGTCAATGCCCGATTGTTCTCGCAGGCTGCGGGCGATCGCGGACACATCTTCATCGCCAAAGCCCCGCCCAATCAGGCCCGTTTCGATCTGCTCGACGTAGGCCGCCATGGGTAGGGTCACCCCCAGTGCCCGCGCCGCCTCCAGGGCAATGTTGAGATCCTTGCGGTGCAGCCGCACCCGAAACCCCAGGGGATAGTCATTATTAATCATGTTGCCGGAGCGGTGATCCAGGCCCCAAGAGCCTGCCGCTCCCCCGCTGACGGCTTGTACCACCCGCTCCATATCCAGATCGGCCTTGAGGCCCAGGGCCATGCCCTCCGCGATCGCCCAATAAGTACCCGCCACAATAATTTGGTTAATGGCCTTAGTCGTCTGCCCCGCCCCAATGGGACCCACATGGGTAATGGTGCTGCCCATTGCCGCCAGCACCGGACGCACCTGGTCGACGACCGCCGCCTCGCCCCCCACCATGATTGATAAGGTGCCGCGCTGCGCCCCCTCTGAGCCACCAGACACGGGGGCATCCACCAGCGCGATTTGCCGAGCCGCCAGCGCATCAGCAATCTCGCGCGTCACCGTGGGGCTAATGGTCGACATATCCACCACAACAGTTCCCGGTTTGGCCCCGTGAATAATGCCGGAGTCGCCCAAAATCACCGCTGCCACATCGGGGGTGTCGCTGACGCAGGTGATCACCACGTCAGCCGTAGCTGCCGCCGCCTGGGGCGACTCCGCCCGCTGTGCCCCCGCGGCCTCCAGGGGCCGTTCGCGATCGCGGGTGCGATTATGTACGGTCACCTCATGACCGGCTTTCAGTAAATTCATTGCCATGGGTGCGCCCATCGTCCCCAATCCTACAAATGCGACTTTCACCACCACTCTCCTCCATGGGTCTCCTTACCAGGCTACATCGCCGCTCCCTCGCGACCAACCGCACCCGCCGCCGGTGCCGGTGCGGCCCCTGACGCGCCCCTATGGGCAACGCAAAACACCTTGACAAAATTTCCTGCGCGGGAATCAAACCACTCCCGCGATCAAGCGTGGATTGGGGGCGATCGCCAAGGCGGTTTTCCTCACAAGATGAATCCCCCAAAGCACTGTAGAATCGAATAACTTGAAACTGCATTCAGTCAAAGGAGAGATACCCATAATGTCTCAAGGGCAAGGATTTGGCTTCGGCCTCGGCAAAATGAAGGAACTGGCTGACGCAGTCAAAAAAGCGCAGCAGATTCAAGAAGGTGCTAAGCAACTGCAAGAAGATCTCGAACAGATGGAGATCGAAGGTCAGGCCGGCGGTGGTTTGGTCAAGGTATTTCTCAGTGGCAACCAGGAACCTCGCCGCGTAGAAATTTCGCCCGAAGCGATGAACGAAGGGGCAGAGGTGCTCTCTGACTTAGTCGGCGCGGCAATGCAAGATGCTTATCAAAAATCGACCGACACCATGCGGGAGCGCATGGAATCGTTGACGGGTGGGCTCAATCTGCCCAACCTGGGCTAGGCGAGTCGCGATCACTCGCATCTTCGCTAGGGCGCTTCGATTCGCTGCAGGGTGTATCGTGATTCAGGGGGCATCAGGGTTAGCTGATTGTCCTTAAGTGGATTTCCCCCCCAAGCGTTTCGAGAGCGTACTCATCATTTGCGAGAGAACCTATGACGACCCGATTGCTGTTTGTTTGCTTAGGGAATATTTGCCGGTCGCCCTCAGCAGAAAACATCATGAATCATCTGTTGCAAGCTCGTCAGCTCACCCATCTCATCAGTTGCGATTCGGCGGGCACCTCTAGCTACCATATCGGCAGTCCGCCCGATCGCCGCATGACCCAGGCCGCAAAGCAACAAGGCATTGAACTGGTGGGACAAGCGCGGCAGTTTCAAGCCGCTGATTTTGAGGCATTTGATTGGATCTTAGCGATGGATGACGACAACTATCGCGATATTCTCCGCCTTGATCCGCAAGGGCGATATGGCCCCAAAGTTCGAAAGATTTGTGATTTTTGCCGTCATCATACGGATACTGAAGTCCCCGATCCGTACTATGGAGGAGACGCGGGCTTCCGCTATGTAATCGATCTGCTGCTGGACGCCTGTGAGGGGTTTTTAGACAAACTTCTTCAGGAAACGACCTCGCAAAGTCTGTAAAGGTAGGTAGGCCTCGATGTAGCCCGATGAGCCGGTGGGATGGGTGCGATCGCAGGTATTCTCTATCGGTTTCTATTGCATATTCATGGTGGATTTGGGCGATTTGGAGCGAGGATTGCGCACTCGATGGCGACAACGGTTAGGTCGGGCGCTAGCGCTAGCAGGGCTGGGGCTGACAGCGGCGATCGCCCCTGCCCACAGTGCGACAGACGTCATCGTCAGCTATGGCTTTCTGGAACGCACCATTCCCCTTGCGGATTTAGAAGCCTTTGCCGCCGGTCGAGGGCTTAGCCCCCAATTGTCGGCCTATGCTAATTACCTCGGCCTCACCGAGCCAGAGCTATTGGCCCTGCAGCGGGTGCTGGCTCAAGAGGTGGCCATTAGTCAGGTGGATGTGGCGCAGTTTCTCTACACGGCTCAAGGCACCACCCTGCTAGATCTGCTCGGCAACGTCATTCAAACTCCCTCCCGCCAGTCAGGGTTTTCGGCCATTCGCGGCGGGCTCATTTTGGCGGCGGCGGATGAAGCCGATGGCCTCTCCCTGCTCAATTTTTTCAAAAAGTATCCCACTCCGGCCATTCGCATCGATTTGGGCAACGGCCTAGCAATTGCAAAAGCCGTCACCGCAACCTTGGATGATGCGGAGCGGGCCTTTGCCCTTGTGCATGCCCTGGCGGCAGAATCGGCCCGGCAGCCGACACCGCAAGATCTTGAGGAAACCCGGCAGTTGGTGTTCGAGCTCCCCCAGTATGCGATCACTCGTGAAGTCCTCAAGCTGCCAGAACGCGACGTTGAAGCCACGCTGTTCTTACCGCAGCCGCGATTGTCCAATCAAACTCTGCCGGATGAGATTCCGGTCGTCGTGATTTCCCATGGGTTGGGCGACGAGCGCAAGAGCTATTACTACCTGGCCGAGTTTTTGGCCGAGCGGGGCTTTGCCGTCGCCACGCTCGATCATCCCGGCAGCAATAGCGTCCAAATTGAGCAACTGTTAGCGGGGCTTACCCCCGAACTGATTAATGATCGGGAATTTATCAATCGTCCGGCAGATATCTCGGCCCTGTTGGACGAAATTCAGCGGTTTGCGGGGCGGCGATCAGACCTGCGCGATCGCCTGAATACCCACAATGTGGGGGTCATTGGGCAATCCTTTGGCGGCTACACGGCCCTGGCCCTGGCTGGTGCCACCTATGCCCCCGAGACGTTGAAAACGGCTTGCACCCCTCAGCCCGACTACCTCAATCCCTCCCTGTTGTTGCAGTGTCAGGCGATCGCGATCGCCTCTGAAAAGCCAGTGCTGCGCGACGAGCGCGTCAGGGCCATTATTGCCGTCAATCCGGTCGGGAGCAGCATTTTTGGGCCAGAGGGTTTTCGCAAGATCGAAACCCCCACCCTGGTCTTGGCTGCCACTGCCGATACCGTCGCCCCCGCCTTGCCAGAGCAAATTGAGCCCTTTACCTGGCTCGAAACCCCCTATCGATACTTGGTGTTAGTCAGCGATACCACCCACTTTTCCGTCATTGACTGGGATACCAACAGCGAACCGTTGATTCCCGTACCGGCTGCTTTGCTGGGCGGTAGCCCCGAACTGGCCCAAACCTACTTACAACTCTTGGGCCTGGCATTTATGCAGCGCCATTTACGAGAAGATGCTCGCTATGAAGCCGCTCTGACGGCACAATTTATTCAAAAATCGGTAGCCAAATCTCCCCTCGACCCCCTCAGCCTCATTAACAATCTCCGCCCAGAAGCCTTAGAACAGGCGATCAACGGCGACGAAATCATCAGCGATCGCCGCTAACCACAGCGCCACCAAGTTGCCCACCGATAGGCCAGTCAGCTACCGCTTATACAGAAGTTTCTGACTGACTGCTGCCAGTGGTTTAGCCCCCTTTTCTAGTATGCCCGGAGGGCTTTAAGCCCCCAATTCTGGGGGACTTAAAACTCCGGTCTCCCCCCAAAATTGGGGGGACTAAGGGGGGCGAGTGCGCCGGTTGAGGGGGCAATCGAGATGTGTCTAAGCGGCCGGTCAGTGGGCTAACCAACCCCTGCGAATGCCCTCGCCGCCGCTGACTCACCCACCAGGCGAATGGCCCGATGGATACCGTAAGACCTGCCCATTCGCTCAAAGGGCTTGGGGGAAAATCACGTCCCGGTTGACAGCAGTGCAGGAGTCATTGGGTAGCTGAGTCAGTTTTGTGTCAGGAGCCGGGACTCTGACGGTCAGCCAGCCCCTTCGGGATGAGGATCGATCACATCCAAGTTCCGTGAAGAATATCCTTGACTGGACAAGGGACAGCCGAGACGGCTATCCCAACTGATTGAATTGCCATTCCTTAGCTAGCGATGCGGGTCAACAGGACCGGACAGGGGGTATATACCCGCACATAGTCAGACAGTGATTCGCCCAGCAGCCGATCGAGATCGGGCATGCCCTTCGCGATGGAGGGGCGGCGATCGGGAGATCCTAAAATGATGAGATCGACGTTTTTATCTTCCGCTAGCTGGCAGATCCGCCGTCCGGCCTTCCCTTCAGGAGCCGATAAAACCGTTTTAAGGCCATACCGTTTAGCTTCGGCCGCAGCCTCTGTGAGCACGGGGTCCTTGTTCGGGTCGGGTTCCGTTTCATCAAAGGGGCGCGCCTTCAAGTTGGAAACGGTGTGCACCAAAACCAGCTCACCGCCGCTGATGTCGCGCAGCAGGTTGATGCCCAGTTTCAGACCTTCTTGGGCGGAGTCAGATTTATCCATCGCGACCATCACCCGCTTGATGGGCCGAATGCTATACAGGTCATCCTTGACCAGCAGCATCGGTCGAGAAGAGAGCTGAAACACGTACTGGCTCACCGAGTTATCTAAAATCGCCTTCAAGCCCTTTAGACCCCGTGACCCCATGATGATGAGGTCGGCGTTAGTCTCGTTGGCGACTTTAATCACAATGTCTTTGGGATCGCCTTCCCGCAGCATGGCGGTGACATGGGCCGGATCGAGGTCCAGCTTTTTGATGGCTTCCGCCAGGGTGCGGCCCCCCGCTTCCCACTTTTCGGTCATCCCCTCGGCAGAAACCTGGGGCGGCACCACGTGGAGAACAGTGACATTGGCTCGCTGAATGAGCGGGATTTCCATCAGTGCCTTCATCATGGCTTCGGTGTTGCCAGTGCCAGAATCAGCCAGAAGAATTTTTTCGATCATGATGACCTCTTCGGTGTGCCGCTATCCAGTCGGCTGCGGTGGACAAAACGAGATGTTAAACCTCATCTAGATTCAGAAGTGGAGTTTTAATATTTGCCCGAACCTCACCGCCTGCGGCCCCTCCCTTGACGAAGGAGAGGTTTAAGGACAATCTGGTTCTTCTCCTGGCGCAGGAGAAGTTAGGTGAGGTTTTTTCGAGCACGCAAAACTCCCGTTCTCAACTTAGGCGTGGTTTCTGAGTGCAATTGTAAAACCCTTGTTAGATAAGGGTTTTACGTTCCATGTCAATAATAGTCACCGAGCTTCACGCAATTTTGACCGATTTCATAATTCGTAGTAACCCAGCAGGCTCCGTCTGCGATCGCACCCAGCCTGCTAGGGTGGGCTAGGCCCAGTGTATGCGTCTGTTTATGAAGACTCCAGCGATCGCCCCAGATTCTGCTTTCGAATATTTAGTTCGCGTTCAACCCCACCATACCGACTATGCGGGTATCGTCTGGCATGGCACTTATGTAGCCTGGTTAGAAGAAGCCCGAGTGGAATATCTGCGATCGCACGGCATCAATTTTGCCGATTGGGTGAACTCCGGGGTCGATTTACCCGTGGTGGATCTGTCGCTGCAGTATCGGCGATCGCTCACGATGGGCATGACCGCCCAGATCAAATGTTGGGTGTCACCTCCTAAAGGTGTCAAAATCCTCTGGCAGTACGAGATTTACAACTTGGAGAGCCAAGTACTGTGTGTCACCGCTCACGTCACGCTGGTGCCGGTCGACCATGAGCAGCGTAAGGTTGTCCGCCGCCTGCCGGACCCCCTGCGCTCCGACTTCGCTCGTCTATTTTCCGCCGCCGGGGCCTCATCGGCATTTTCTTGCTGATGAGAAACCACCCGGCTCAGGACGCCAGGATCAAGGTCACACGCGCATGATTGCGCCCTCCCGCAGCATGGAGATGAAGACCGCCACCGATGGAGAGTGGGGCGTCTGGGCCAGAGTCGCGACGCCGATCACGCGCTCCAAGGGTTCGGGTAGCGATCGCACCTGCACTTCATCGGGAATCGGGATCGCCGCCAACCGTGGCAGAATAGCGGCCCCCAACCCCTGAGCCACCATGCTGACAATGGTCGAATCTTCTTTGATCACGTAGGCTACCTTGAGCTTTTGCCCCCAGCGACTCCAGTGTTCGCGCACCGCGTTGGTACATTCGGCATAGTTGTACAGCACAAAGTCATAGGCCGAGAGGTCGTTCCAGGTGAGATGCGGGGGCAGAGGGCTCACCTGTTTGGGCAACAGCGCCACGTACTCGTCCCGCGCTACCTCCCAGACCTGAAACTCATCGGAGCGGGGCAACGGCACCAACCCGATATCGACCTGCCCTTCGCGGAGGGCTTGCTCGACCCCCGCCGGTTCTAACTCGCTCAGGCTGACTTCGACGCGGGGAAATTGCGCCCGAAACCGCGCCAAAATCGGCGGCAATAAATGGGTGGCGGCACTGCGAAATGACCCAATTCGCAGGCGACCCGCGTAGAGGCCCTTTTCCAAATTGACTTCGTAATCAATGCGCTCGCGCAACTCCAACATCTTTTGCGAATGAAACAGCACCCGCTCCCCCACCTGGGTCAGTTTGGCTCCAAACCGCCCGCGCTTGAGCAGCGGCACCCCCAGCTCATCTTCCAGCGAGGCGATCGCGCGACTCACGGCAGCCTGTGAAGTATCCAGCGCCAGCGCGGCATTGGAAAAAGTACCTTCACGGGCGATCGCCGCCAATACCGCCAATTGATGAATGTTCATAACGACAATCTATTCGCCAAGCGAATAGATGGGACTCGGGGATGGTTTTGATCTCCGTTTGCAGTAGAGGTTAGCTTGACGAACAAGCTGATGCGATGCCGAATTTGACAGGTTGCCATGTTTGAACTCATCTCCTTCCACCGTTTCCGTGATACTCCCAGCGTCCAGTTTTTTGACATCACCGTGCCCGACTCTAATGCTCGGGATCTAGTGTTTCACGATGGCCCAGCCACTAGTCCCAATAATGCCGCTGGCGGAGCCTGGCAGTTTTACCTGCACCCCAACCAAGAGGATAATTTGCTGGCGGTGTCAGGTGGCCGCACGTTCTATCTGGTTAATTTTGCCTGGCAGTACCCGTTCCACGAAGTCCGTTTAGATGCCAACCAGCATATTTTGCGCTTGCCTCCCGGCACTTTTCACCGTTCGGTATCGGACCCCGGCGGTTCCCTGGTGATTAATCAGGCGGTGCGAACGGCGCAGGCCACCCTTGAGGGGGAGTTCCGCGTTTACAACAGTGCCGCCATTCCTCGCCTGCACCGATTGCTGACCTCCGGTCTGCGGCCTATGCGCCACGGTTTTATCGAAGACTGGCCGATGGCTGCTTAGGTTGTCCCCAGCTAAGTTCTTTAACCAAGTTTGCTCCCCCCTTTCACCAATCGATTTCGCAGAGCCGTGAATTTGCTTGCTTAGGCCACGTGTCGCTACGCGGAATGCCAAATGCAAACCCTTACTGGACGAGCATTTCAAGCTCTTTGAAGGGTAACGCTATTTCCGCCGTGCGGGATTAATGGAGATCTGGAGGTTTGCGCGATCGCAAACAACGCCCTTGACCTCTCCTTGCTAAGGCGACCGCTTATCTGAGTGGGTGATCAGCCTGTTCAAAACTGAGCTGAGTAAAGCTTTGAGAGAAGAGAATAGTTGGGACGAAAAAAAAATCGGGGGTCTCTGGAAGACTCCCCAAACCAAATAGGTTCCCTACATTCTGCCAAGCCGCTCTCCCAGCCCAGCTACTAAACGCAGGGTTGAGAAGGGGCTGCCCACCGCTGCGGGAGGCCGGGATGAGCAGCCAGCCAGGTTACGGGATGGTGCGCTTGCGGGTCATGACGCTGATGTATTCGCCGTTGCGCCCGGTGGGTAGGGGCTCGCTCCAGGCGAGTCTCTCGCAATAGCCCAGCAAGGCCATGCGGTTCATGGCGTCGATAAGCGCGCCGTAGTCGCCGAGCAGGATATGGCGAACGGCCTCCTGGTTAAAGGAGGGTAGGTTAAAGCTGGCCGGGGCATTACCCCCACCGCTGGATGATTGAAACATACGGGTGTCTCCGTTTTCACGTTAAGGAAAACGGGGAATTATCTAGCGTTTCCCAAATGAGGCGCAACGAAGAAGCTAGATCATAAAATGATCCTAGATATCTCGTCTTACCTATGCTAAGTCGGGATGTTCAGGGGATTTGAGGAGGTGGTAACTCCTCTCTTCCCCGCCTAGAATCATTCCCCGTGGAAAAAATGGTACAAGAAGCGATCGCCCCGTACAACCGTATTTGTTGATTTGTTGACGAGGGTGAGGGGCGATCGCGGTGCCAGCCGAACGACATCTTCTCGCGACTCCTCAGAATTGAGGATCTATCGATCTTGATACAACGATTTTGACGCTGACCGCTATTCTGGAGTAAGTCAATGAGCACAGCCGGTAGCGTGTTCGGCCACTGTCCTATTTTCCTTATTGCGAATTACTATCATGTCTAGCCAGCGTCCCGATATCCTCTTCATCGTCCTGGACACGCAGCGGGCCGATCGCCTCTCCTGCTATGGCTACCCCCTAAACACCACCCCCAACCTCGACGCCTTTGCCGCTGAGGCCACCCGGTTTAGTGCCGCGATCGCCCCCGCCCAGTGGACCATCCCCTCCCACGCCTCCATGTTTACCGGCGTGTATCCCTCCGAGCACGGCATGACCCAGTCCTACTCCGTCATGCCCGACGACCTGCCCACCCTGGCCGAACGGCTGCACGACGGCGGCTACTTCACCGCTGGCTTTTGCAACAATCCCCTTGTGGGCGTGATCAATAACGGCTTGCGGCGCGGCTTCCAGAGCTTTTTGAACTATAGCGGTCTGCTTACCTCACGGCCTAATCAGGCGGGGGTTTCCTCCGGCCCCATCGGTCGCTATCGCCAATGGTTCAAGCGGCAGATTTCCGGCGTCATGACCACCATCCAAGACGCCTTTGCCCGCTCCGACTGGTTACTGGCTCTGTCTTTCACACCGATCATGGTGCCCTTGTGGCAAACCGCCCTCAGCTTCAAAGGCAACACTGCCAAATCGCTCGAAGACACCGCTCGTTTGTTGAGCGATCGCCCTGGCACCGCGCCAGATCAACCCATCTTCGCCTTCGTTAACCTGATGGGCACCCACATGCCCTACCATCCCCCCCGGCAGTACATTGAGAAATATGCGCCCCACGTGTTGCGCGATCGCGACGCCCGCAATTTTCTCCAGCGCTTTAACAACGATGTGTACGGCTGGTTGGCCCCCCTCACCGGAGCCCTCAACGACGAGCAGAAAAAGACCCTCGATGGCATGTACGATGCCGAAGTCGCCTACCAGGACGCACTGCTGGGCACCTTTTTCCAAAAGCTGGCCGAGTCGGGTCGCCTGGATCATACCCTGGTCATCATCTGTGCCGACCACGGCGAACACCTGGGCGAAAAGCAACTCATGGGTCACAGCCTCTCCATTTACAACGAGTTAGTGCGTGTGCCCTTGATCATTCGGCAACCGGGGCAGACCCGCGACCAAGCTGCCATCGTGGATGAAATTGTCTCTACCCGCCGCCTCTTTCAAACCGTGCTGGACGCCACCGGGCTTGCCAATAACAAAGAGCAGCCCTTGACCCTGCTGCCCCAACCGCAGCCCCACGCCGAAACCGACTACGTCTTTGCCGAAGCCATTCCCCCCCAAAACGTCCTGAACCTGATGCAAAAACGGCAGCCCGATCTGGTGCGCGATCGCGCCTGTGATAAGCCCCGCCGGGCCGTGTGGATGGGCACCCACAAGCTTATCGAAATTGGCGATAGCGCCATTGAGCTGTACGATGTGCACGAAGACCCCCAGGAAACCCTCAATATCAGCGCCATTTTGCCGGAAAACGTCGAAGCGCTGCAGGAGTGCTTGCAATCCTTTGCGGGGGAAATCAAGGGTTATGGCACCCTCGTCACCGCCCGTCGCGCTCCCGGTTATGATGATCCCGAAGTGCAGCGTCGCCTGCAAGACCTGGGCTATTTGGAAGATTAAGGCCGACAGAATTTAGAATTTGGAGGTCGCAATGAGCGATTTAATGGTTCTGATATTTTGGCGATCAGGAAATTTCTGATTAGACTAGTCGGTGTTGTTTGGGCGAGGGCGAGACAAGTCCGATGGCAAGCAATGGACTGGGCAAAATAGGATATCGCAAGCCGCCGCCCCTACGGCGTTTTGCCCAATACCCAGTCACCCAAGCTCTAGCCCCTTCGGGATGACTTCGCCGCCGGGCAGGCTCCGCCAACAAACTCACCCACCCTGCCACTCACCCACCCTGCCACTCTTCCACCCATGTATCCCCCTGTCGACCCCATTATCTTCGAATTCGGCCCCTTCGCTCTCCGCTGGTATGGTTTGCTGATGCTGGCCGCCATCCTCACCGCTGCCCAAATTGCTGGTCGTGAAGTTGCCCGCAAAGGTGAAAACCCCGACAATTTGTGGGACATGCTCTTTTGGATCCTGATTCCAGGCTTTATCGGGGCGCGGCTCTACTACGTCTTTATCCAATCGCCACGGGGAGACACCGGCCTCGGTTACTACCTGCAAAATCCGGGGGAAATTTTCAAAGTCTGGGGAGGTGGCATTCATATTTTCGGGGGCTTTATTTTCGGCGCGATCGCCCTGTGGCTCTTCACCCGCATTCGCAAACTGGATCCGCTCCCTTATCTCGATGCCATCTGCCTGGGACTGCCCTTAGCCCAAGCGATCGGCCGCTGGGGCAACTTCATCAACCAGGAACTCTACGGTCCTCCCACGACCCTGCCCTGGGGCCTGCGCATCGATCGCGCCCATCGCATCCCGCCCTACAACGACTTCACCACCTATCCTGAAAGCGCCCGCTTTCATCCCCTGTTCCTCTACGAATCCCTCTGGAATTTTCTCGGCTTCGCCCTCATTTACTGGCTGTCGCGCCGCTTTGACAAACAACTCAAGGATGGCGACATTGCGCTGATGTATCTCATCTGGTATCCCCTGGGGCGCTTCTTTATTGAGTTTCTGCGCACCGATTCCTGGTTCTTTCCTGGTACCCCCTTTAACGTCGTCCATATCTTTACCGCGATCGCCGTGCTGGCCGGAGCGATCGGGCTTTACCTGCGCCACCGCCCCGTTTCTACCGCTAGTTAGCCCCCTCAGCGATAACCCAGTAGATGGGCTGAATTATTTGTAGGATGTGTTAGCGCCAGCGCAACGCATCAAATTTCTGTGGAGTAGTACGTTACTGACCGGAGCGATCGGGATGGCAGCGGGTCGCTAATGTCGGCCAAAGCCCTTGCATATCTCTATCGAAAGAGCGATTCTAACGGTCTTAAACAACTGTTAACTTCTCTAAAGAAATACCGCTACAAATCAAGGATAGTTTTATGGCAAACATTTTTTTCTCGAAACGTCTGCTATTGGGGGTGATGGGTTTAGGTGCGATCGCAACGCTGGGAGCCTGCCAACCCCAGGCCACCGATACAACCGTTGAACCGACTGAAGAAGAGACCGTCGTTGAAGAACCTGCGGTGACACCAGAAGAACCCACCGCAGCAGCGGACACCATCGTCGATGTCGCTGCGGGCAACGATTCATTTAGTACGTTGGTGCAGGCCATTGAAGCCGCAGAACTGACCGACACCCTCTCTACGGGAGGCCCTTACACCGTTTTTGCCCCGACCAATGAAGCCTTTGAGGCGCTGCCAGAAGGGACCCTTGAGCAACTCTTGCAACCCGAAAACCAGGAAACCCTAACCCAGATTCTGGCTTACCATGTGCTGCCCCAGGCAGTGCCGGCAGCTGAGGTTGTGTCAGGTGAGGTCGACACCGTCGCTGGCTCCCCTCTAACCGTGAGTGTGGATGATACTACGGGTGACGTCTCGGTGAATGAAGCGACGGTGGTAGAGACTGACGTGCAAGCGAGCAATGGGGTCATTCATGCAATCGACCAGGTACTGCTCCCCCCGGATATTCAGCTTTAATTCGAATTTAATTCGAATGCTGACCGGTAGTCTGATAGTTCCCGGCGATCGCTGTCCGCTTAGCCAAAGGGGGCGGCGATCGCCGGGATTGCCCACTTATAGGGTTGGCTAACTGGGCAGAGATGCATTGCCGAGCATCTCTACCAAGACACGCCCGCCAACCCCTGTCAATCGCTTGTTTCCAATATTCCAGCCTCAATGGTCGCCAGGGCATTCACCATGATGGGATGGTTGACGGGACCGGTCAGCGTTAATAAAGTGTGGCCATCGGGAGACAGAAACGAAATGTTGGCGATCGCCAGTTGGTAAATCTCATGGGTGTAGTCGTAGCGTACTCCCAACTGTCCCGCAAACTCAACGGGTTCATATTCAGGGTTGTAGTAGTCCAGCCAGGGTCGCCGCGTCCGAATCAGGTCGATCATCTCTGACGTGCGGTTGATGCCCTTGTGGACTTCGATCGCAACGTAGGGGGGCACCTCACCAAATTCGCCCGTACGCACTAGACATTGGATAAAAGCAAAGCTGTGGGGATCGTGAAACGTAATGTGGCCGCTACTCCGCAACATCGAGCGGTAGTTGTCAGGAATGTTGACCGTAATGCCAAACGGGTTGACGGTGAACGGTGCAAGTTTTGCACTCGCGGGTGCTGGGGTCGAGAGGCGGCAAGTGCCAGCCATTGCGGAAGTCGGTAAGGCCGCGATCGCCAGGCCCAGTAGCAGACTCACGCCAGCCATCGAGTTGATGTAACGATTCCTCCAGCCATTCTTTCCCATATTTATGACCCAGAGCGATGAGTTAATGGTCTCGCAGCGGCGATCGCGCCACCTTCAGTTCCTAAAAATCTCCTCAAGCTTACTGATTCCTGTCAAACATAGCCGTGTTCGGCGAGAAAATCGAGGGCAAGGTCGGACTCCTGATGAGGTGCGGCAGGCCTCAAGTTTAGAAACTTTTCCGCATATTTGCCCAAGATATCGCCCTCTAGATTGACGGCTTGTGAGGGCTGTAAGTATTGCAAATTCGTTTCCTGATAAGTCACCGGAATCACTGCAACGGTAAACCAGTCGCCACTCGCGCTACAGTCGGCCACGGTGAGACTAATGCCATTCACCGCGATACTGCCCTTGGGCACGACATAGCGAGCCACCTGCGCCGACGCAACGCTAAATCGCAACTCCCATGAGGTCTCTGAGGCCAGTGCTGCCTCTAAGCGCCCCAGCCCATCCACATGGCCGGTGACAAAGTGCCCTCCAATCTTGCTGCCCACCCGCAACGAGCCTTCCAGATTGACCGTCGCCCCCTCGACCAAGTGGCCGAGGGTTGACTTGGCGAGGGTTTCCGGCGAGGCGGTGGCGATAAAGCCGTTTGTCACGGCGGTTTCTACGGTGAGACAGACTCCATCCACAGCGATGCTATCGCCCAGTTCCAAGTCTGGTAGGAGGCGATCGCGGTCTGCCCCGACGCACTCAATCTTGAGATGATTGGCGTCGAGCTTCGTTAAATTTCCTAGCGATTGTATCAAGCCTGTAAACACGAAACTTTATCCGAAAAAATCACGACATCACGCCCCATACAGCAGAAGATGAGGGCATACTTAAAGACGATACTGATTTTTCTCTCCTCTCACATCTATATGGATGTTTGATGTCTTAACAAAGGGGTGATCTTAGGCGAGGCTACCGGCTAAACCATTTAAACTCTTTTGCAGTCATAGCCAGGAGTGAAAGGCAAGCGGATCACGCTGCCATAGTCGCTTAGAATCACATCTAACTTATTGTGGAGTTATCCCACCCTCAACCCCGTCCAGCCAGCTGTAGAGGCCAAGTAAATGATTGAGATGAAAGTCGCTGGTATTGCACTTGACGCGATTTCTCGCAATCCCGTGGTACTCTTGCGAGATACCGAAGACCGTCGGGCTCTGCCTATTTATATCGGGCAAGATCAAGCAAAGTCAATTATCAGCGCATTGGAAAATCAGCAGGCTCCCCGACCGCTGACCCATGACCTATTCGTAAACATGATCGACGACTGGGAAATGACCCTTGAGCGCGTCGTCATTCATGCGCTGCGAGACAATACCTTTTTTGCCTTGCTGACTTTGAGTATTGGCGAAATCCGTAAGGAACTGGATGCCCGTCCGAGCGATGCGATCGCGATCGCGTTGCGGGTCGATGCGCCGATTTGGGTGATGGAAGAGGTGATCGCGGATGCGTCCATCCCGGTTGACCGGGCCGCTGATGAAGCTGAAAAAGAAGCGTTTCGCGCATTTATCTCAAACCTGAGTCCGTCCGATTTTACCCAGCAGGGCGGTATCAGCAACGATACCTTTGAGCAATAAGCCGGGATGTCGCCCACCGACCTGAGTGGCGCAAAACCTGAATGATGCAATATCGCCGATTTGGCCAAACGGATTTAGCGCTATCCGTCTTTTCGCTGGGCACTATGAGATCGCTTGCCTCAGCGGCCAACTTTCAAGCCATTGTTGAGGCGGCATTAGATTGGGGCATCAACCACGTTGAGACTGCTCGTGGCTACGGCGAGAGTGAAGTGCTGTTGGGGCAAGTGCTGCAATCGTTGGGACCGGCGGGGCGCGATCGCCTCATCATTACCACCAAAGTTCCGCCGACGGCAGCGGCCGCGACGATGGCGACCCAGATTCAGGCGTCCTTGCAGCGGCTCCAGCTCGATACCGTCGATTGTTTGGCGATTCACGGCATCAATACCCCCCAACATCTGGCCTGGGTCAAGGATCCTGACGGCTGCATGGCGGCGGTGAAAGCGGCTCAAAGTACCGGCAAAATTCGCCACGTCGGCTTTTCGACCCACGGCAGTCTAGAACTGATTCAGGAGACGATAAATACGGGGCTGTTCGCCTTCGTTAACCTGCACTACTACACATTTTTTTCCCGTCATCAAGCCGCTGTGGCGTTGGCCCACGAGCATGACCTGGGAGTTTTCATCATTTCCCCTGCCGACAAAGGCGGGCTGCTGTATACGCCCCCTGACACCCTGCGATCGCTGTGTGCCCCCTTTGAGCCGCTGCACCTGACCTATCGCTGGTTGCTCAGCCAACCCGCTGTCACCACCCTGAGCATTGGCCCCGCTACCCCCGCAGAGCTGCCCCTGCCGCTAGCGGTGAGCGATCGCACCGAACCCTTAACTGAAGCCGAACTCGCAGCGCTAGAGCGACTGGAAGCAGCGGCTCAAACCACCCTTGGTACCGATCGCTGCCACCAGTGCTATGCCTGTTTACCGTGCCCAGAGGCCATCAATATTCCCGAAGTGTTGCGCCTGCGCAATCTGGCGATCGCCTACGACCTGACCCAGTACGGCCAGTATCGCTACCGCATGTTGGAAAACGCGGGACATTGGTTTCCCGGACGCAAGGGCGATCGCTGCACCGATTGTGGCGACTGCCTGCCCCGCTGTCCCAGCGACCTGGACATTCCCCGACTGCTGCGCGATGCCCACGATCGCCTCAACGGCCCCGAACGGCGTCGCCTGTGGGGATGAAAGGGGCCGACCAGTCATTCCCGCAAATGGTCCCCGGTGTACGCCTGGGCTTGGGCAACGACGGGATAGAGGGGTTCTTGACCGTTTAAGCGCCAGAGGCTGATGCAAAGGGCGGTCGCGATCGCCAGCCACACCGCCGACGGCAAAATGATCCACCCGGCGAGGGGCACCGTGTGGTAGTAGCTGATCGTGACGGCGATGACGGAGCAGAGTGGCCCTAAAATCACCATGGGCACCGCTGCGCCCAATCGTCCTTCGACCGTGAAAATCGTGTTCCAGGTGTCGCCCAAGCTGAGGTGAATGACATAAATCACCAGGGGCCAGCAAAGAAAGGTTTGCCCCATGGCAGACCACACCCAATAAGCCGACACCACCCGTAGCCCGGCAATGCTCATCCACACAATGGGAAAGGCTAGCGGTGGCGGTGCCCAACCCGGACGCTGGATCGAGGTATAGCGACCACTGTTACGAGTATTATCCAATAAGGAAAAGAAGCGCGATCGCAAGGTCACAAAGGCAAAGAAGCCACAGGCGATCGCCGTCACTGCGGCAGGGGGCAGCGTCGCCAGTTCAAGCTGGGAGAATAAAAGATCCATGCCCCACAGCAGGCCAATCATCGCGAGAATCTGAGCGATCGTCGCGCCCCAGTATTTCGCCGTCACCGTCGAATCCCATCGGGGATTCGCTAAGTCAGTCCGAACCGTTTTGTCCTGAGCCCCTTCCTTAACGCCCATCACAGAACGGACACCACTCTCAACCAGATTTTGCTCGCTCATGGGTATTGATCAGAATTTTTCAAAACGTGCCATTCCACTACCACAGATATCCTATAGCGTTTCCTTGGGAAAGCGGCTGTCGGGTAGCGGGGTGAGGGCGATCGCCACCCCTGACCGGGTTTTCTCTGGTGCGTCCCCGCTGGGCGACCACTTATCCACGGCGGCACTGAGAATCAACGCCCGTTTTGAGCCAACACCTGAACTTTCCTGAGTTTTTCCCCCTGGTAGGTAACTGAAGCAGAGGTCATCATAAAGTCATCCTGTAGACTCGCGTGTGCTCCTTGAGCACCAGTTGGGGGAAGTCTTTCGCAAGAAAGCTTCTGCCCAACTTTTTGTTTTAAAGCCTATTGGTCCCTGAGGAATGAGAATTGAATCAGTTGGGATAGCCGTCTCGGCTGTCCCCAGGCAGGCAAGATGCCTGCCCTAACAATTTGAATGTTATTTGTCCTCATTCCTGAGGTGGCTGAGGTTGTGCTGCCAGCGCTCCAAGGAACAGCGATCGCTAAACTGCTTGCCTGCGCTTTTTAGGAGAGATCTGGAAAAGAATTTCCCACTCGTAGGGTGCCATTAGCGCGGCGTAATGCACCATAGCTCGGTATTTTTGTTCCTGGAGATCTCCTTAGCCTGCTCCAGGCAACCCTTTTGCTGTACAGGCGGGGTTTGTTCCAAGTGGCTGCGTGACCGCTCAGGGGCTAGCAAAACCAACAGCATTAAGCTCAACCCGCCCGTACCAGTACGTTGGTTTCTGGAAATCGTCTGAGGGCTTGAGGCGAATGATGATGAGCAACAGTGCCCATGCTCAAGATCATCAAACTGGAGCAAAAAAAAAGGAATTTGCGAAGGCAAATTCCCCTTAAGCAGTGCTCAGGTCTAACCGGTGCTTATTCGCTTGGCCCTTCCGCAGGCGCAGGTTCAGCCATAGTCGGGGCTGGTGCGCGCCGCTCCTGGGCGGTGTCATCCACCTCATGATTTTGCTGAGGTTCATAAAAGACCGTCGCCATTGGTCGGCTATAAGCCGATGCCCGATCCAAACTGCGGGGTAGCTCATACAGCCACTGCGAATAGCGATCGCCATAGCCAAAGAGTTCGTCGGTATCGGCCCGGTCGGCTTTCGGCGGCTGATAAAACGTCTCTTTTTGCGGCTGAAAGGCCGTTTGATAAAGCGTGCTTTCCACGCCGTTAATCTCAGTCAATCGGGGTTGCTCAATCCCCTGCGACTGACGATAAACGTAGTCTTCAAAGGGCTGCTGGAATCTGAGCCAGCTTGGCGGATCGCCCTCGGGACGACCATACTGCAAATCGGCCTGCGTTGCCGGGGGTTGGTCGAGCCCCGCATACTGATAGGTCAGAGCCGGACTGTCGCTGGCAAAGGTCAAATTGCGTCGCCAGTTTTCCAGCGTACTGCTGAAATCGAACCCCATTGCCCGCTGAAAGTGCCAGAGCCCGCCTTGTAAAAAGAAAAAGGCTAAGTAGAAATGGGCATTGGCTAACCAGGTGCGCGACGTAAAGCCCGACGCCATCGACGGCTCGACTTCATAATATTGCGGCAAAAATGCCGACTTCAGTGCCAACGTGGGGCCGTAAAACTTCTCGGGATACGCCAGGGCGTTGAACCCGCAGTAATAGGAAGCGGCAAACCCTGCGAGGGCGATGCCAAAGAGCGAATAGGACAGAATGCCATCGCCCGAAAACAAGAAGACGCGCCTAACCCAGCGAAAGGGCGGCACCACAATGTGCCAAGCGCCGCCGGCAATGAGCAGCAACGCCACATAAATGTGGCCGCCGACGAGATCTTCTAAATTGTCGACATCGAACAAATGGGTCCGATAATCCCAGATCGTGGCTGGATCTAGCGTCGGCTCGGTCACGAGGCGGACTTCGCCCAGATTGGCATCATAGAGGCCGCCAAAAAACTGCGCTTTCGCTACTAGTAGCAGCGCACCCAACCCTAAGATGATCAGGTGGTGTCCCAAAATGAGACCGAGTTTGGGGGCATCTTGCCAGGCAAAGTCAAAGCGAGCGGCCCGCCCCGACGCCAGCGATAAACTAGCGGGCAGGCGTGTCCGGTGAAAGTAGGCTCCGGCTGCCAATACGCCAGCCGCCACCAGATGAATGACGGCGATCGCAAACCAGGTGAACGTGCTCTCCACCGTGCCGTCTGCGCCCAGTCCCCAGCCTTCGGTCGCCAGATGGGGCAGCAAAATCAGCCCTTGGGTGTAGAGCGGTTCATTCGGCGTGTAAACCGCCAGCTCAAACAGCGTATAGGCCCCTGCCCAAAACATGATCAGCGCGGCTTGAGCAACATGGGCCACGATGAAGGTATTGGACAAATCGATAAACCGAGCATTCCCCGCCCACCAGGGATATTGCTCCTGGTTGTTTGTTGAAGCGTACATAATAATCAGTTGACTTGGATAGTGGTTTCAACAATGGCTCACCCTAGTGAGTGAGCCGCCTCCCGCCTTGCCTCGCCTCGTGAGATCTGCTGCTGTGACTGAAAACGAAGATTTCAGAGCGTTGGCCAGACCGATCTCACGAGTGTCAACAACACGGTTCGTCGGGGGACTGCTAGCTCAGCCCAGCAATGATGTGGTCTAGATACACGTCCATTTCTTGACCGGCGTCGGTCCCAACCCGTTGGGTGACCACTTCTTTCATTGCCTGCACCGCTTGAATCGTCGGTTCAATGGGCACGCCTAGCGACTGGTAAGTATCCTTCAGGCCATTTAGGACGCGCTCATCCAGAATTGAGGCATCCGCAGCCAGCATGGCATAGGTGGCATACCGCAAGAAGTAGGTCAGATCGCGCAGGCAGGCGGCATAGCGGCGCGTTGGATACATGTTGCCGCCGGGCAGCGTAATGTCTCCATAAAGCAGACTTTTTTCAACGGTTTCGCTAATAATGCTGGCGGCACTGGAGCCGATTTGATTAGCGGCTTTCACCCGGAGCGTCCCAGTTTGGAAATACGACTTCAGCTGTTCTAGCTGATCGCCTTCCAGGTAGGTGCCTTTTTCGTCGGCGGGATTAATGAGTGAGGTAATGGTGTCTTGCATGATGTTTTTGGATGAATGTAGAGATCAGAGCCGATATCAACCGATATCGAAAGGGGAATGCCTGAATTACAGGGTCTCTGCCCCTGACCAGATATCAGCAGAATCTTGCCTTCCACAAATTCAGGCGATGGGGCTGTCTTTTCCAGAGGGCAGTAGAGAAAAATGCTGTAATTCAAAATGTCTGTTTGCTGGCTTAAGGATCAAGATTTCACCCCCGATGCGGCCATGTGCACAGAGCACACCTAAACGACACGGGCAGCGCTCAGGACAGAGAAATGGCCCCAGGGTCTCCTCTTGATCTTCAGTCCAGTTGTTGATCAACTAGCCTTAAAATGCCCGGATGAGTTGGTCAAAATAAGGGCCAGCGATCGCGGCCTCTTCAGAACTTAACTGACCCATGGCGACTTCTTTGAGGCAGCGCATGGCGAGCTTTAAGTTGGCCAGGGGCACCCTTAACGAAACGTACATATCGCGCATGCCATCCAGGCCAATATCTTCTAAAGGCTTGGAATTACCGGCTAAAACGCAGTAGCTCACTAGACGAATATACCAACCTTGATCGCGCTGACACAGTGCCGTCTTTTTAGGATCACCACTGTTGCTAGGGGTGTTAGGACACTGAGCCCAAAAGCGTTTGCTGCCCTCTTGAACGATTTTGTCCTGATTAGCCGACAATTTCTGAGCCGCGCTGATGCGGACACTACCATTACTGAAAAAATCTTGGAGCTGAGTTAACTCAGCACTACTCAAAAACCGCTCTGCGCGATCGGATTGAGCAATCACTTTGGCTACGATACTCATTAACGGAACCTCTTCTTAGTTGAGACAGTTATCTAACAAACAAGCTCGACAGAGATGATATCTCTAATCGGCAAGACATTGAGAAATTAACTCATTGCGCACGAAAGAGTCATAAAAATCAGGCAGTCCGCAGACAAAAAATGTCGATTTTCAGTGCTCTCGCGACCTCCGATTGATGCAGCAATAGGGCTTTTGGCTAATCATGCCATCGCTTGAGAAAATCTTCTTCCGAGGAAAATTCATCAAGGCAGCATCGCCTAAAACACTATTAAGTCTAAAGTTTTTGACGGCATCAATTTTGGATGAATGGCCATTCAGAAATCCTGAAATAAGCCATCGCAACTAATTTCTTCATCCACTAGAAGGATAAAATCTGGCCGCCAATAACCGAAAGCTTTGTTCATAAAGCGAATACATAAATACAAGAATATTTATCTTTGCCGGGATAATTTTATTTTCTTCAATTAGAAGTATAAAGTATGCCAAAAATGATGTTCTGATAATATTTGTTGTGTTGCAATTTACTTTAGCTAAATAATTTCCTGTAATTAAGTTGAGTTTCTTGTGGGTTTTGGATGAACTGCTCCTCAAGAAAAAAGCCAGAAAAAATGGCTAATCATTGTCATCAGTCATTTTCGTTATGAAAAGTAGATGGGAAATTTTGCCAGTCTCGGCGCTCAGCCCGACACTCACCGCCCAGATGTGCCCCGGTAGCGCCGCGGCTCTGAGTGTGAAACAATCCCAGCCGTCAGGTGATTTGCTGCGGGCTGGGCGATTAACCCAGCCCGATCGCTCTCACGACGCCCCGTCGCGCCAGGCTTCAAAGAGATAGTATTCGTAGTACCAGTGCTCGCTGGTAGCCGACCCTGGCAACCGCGCGTCATCAGCCGAGAGGGTAAGTAAGCGATCGCCCTGGGGGGTATGGGCTGCCCAATCGCCTGACGGCAGCGATCGCAGCACCACCGGCTGGGACTGACCGTTCAGCTCTAGGGTGGTCAACGTGATCAGCGCTCTAGAGGGGTCATGCTGCTGAGCAAAGCGGCGACCCTGATCATCAATTTGATAAATCCGCAGATCGCCATCTAATGCTTGGAGATGTTGCCACAGCGGAATGTAAGGCCCGTGATAGCCGGGCAGAATCGCGTGCTCGGCGGCGTAGAGTTGTCGCCAGCATCCCGGCCAGTGGGTGTCTAGCTGCCGCAACGTTTGGCGATGGCCATGGCGAGAGGACGATGAAGTGATCAACCGACCGCGCGGTTGCAAAAAGTCCGCCGCTATCGTCAGCAGGGCATCCAAAACCAGCCGACCATCGGCTCCGGCTTCGTTCCAGGCGGCCACTTTGCTGCGGTTGTCGGGATGTTCCAGCTCGGTGAATAGCCAGGGTTGTACCGGCGGGTTGCTGATGATCAGGTCGTAGGCGACTGGCGGAATTTGCTGAAAGCGATCGCTCTGGATCCCCCTTACCTGAGTCAGGCCATTGAGGCGGGCATTGGCCTCCGCCACCTGCGCCGCGATCGCCGAATAATCACTCAACTCTATCGGTGCCGCCCCTAGCAGCCCACAGACGATGCCGACGATCCCTGACCCGGTGCCAAAATCCAGCACCCGCCGCTGCTCTAACCCAGCTAAATGGCCATGCTCCATTAAGCATGACAACATCTCAATGGCACTCAGCGGCGACCATACTTCCGGGTGCTCAGTGAGCTGGACTGTCAGGTGAGCAATCTCTAGGGGTTGGGTTTTCATCAACAAAAGCAACTCGACTCCCCAGGATATTGGCACACTCGACCAGTTATGTCTCGGGGCAACCCTATTTGGCCAGTCCTGCGTTTTAGATTGTCTTCAGGCTCTGCTAGTCTTCTCCGCTAAGGGGCTACTGGGTATACACCCCGTTGCAGGAGCCCGATTTCGCTTATGAACGGCCCTATCATTGGTGTCACCCTCCTGTCACATTTGGCTTTAACTCTGAAGGAACAAGTGTCTTTTGTGAGGGCCATATGAACTGGCAAGCTTTATTTCACTGGTTTTATGTGGCGGCGATGGCGATCGGCGCACTGCACTTTTGGTCACTCAGCCGCAACCCTAAAGGGGTGCCACAGCATGAATATCTAGTCGCAATTTTGATTCCCATTTGGTCGGGGTTGGCCTACATGGCAATGGCGCTCAATCAGGGCAAGGTTGAAGCCGCTGGACAAATCGCCCACTATGCCCGCTATCTAGACTGGATTGTGACGACGCCGTTGTTGCTATTAGCCCTGGCCTGGACGGCGATGCAGTTTATGCACAAGAAGGATTGGACGCTCATTGGTACCCTCATGGGAACCCAAGTGGTGGTCGTAGTCACCGGTCTCATTGCGGATTTGTCGGAACCCCCAGCGGTGAGATATCTTTGGTACTTTTGTGGAGTCGCGGCTTTCCTAGTGGTGCTTTGGGGAATCTGGAGTCCTTTGCGGGCTAAGACTCGGCCTCAGGGGCAAGGGTTGTCTGATCTCTATGACAAACTCGTGATTTACTTTACCGTGCTGTGGATTGGCTACCCAATCGTGTGGATTATCGGTCCCTCGGGAATTGGGTTGATTAATCAAACGTTCGATACGTTGCTGTTCTGTATCTTGCCTTTCTTTTCAAAGGTCGGCTTTAGTTTTCTCGATCTGCATGGGTTGCGATCGCTGCAAGCCCCTGACACCTCGACCGAAACTGACCACACTGTCAGTTCAACCTTCAGCATCTGGGGGATACCCATCGCCCTATCACCACCTCGTCGCCCACGACCTCGCTATGGGTTCAGGGATTTGCGTTAACCCAGTTTTCCTGTTGGACTGTCCCAAACCTGATCGCTCCAGCCCCATAGACCTGTTTGACGCCGCCTAATTAGGTCGGGCGGCGCTGGGGAAGTTTTCTGACGAATCGATTTTTTGTACTCAACCAGGGAACTATCCCAATTCTGTACTTTCCCAACGTGCGTTCGATGAACCGCCCCAGTCGGGGATTCTGGGTTGAGTTCCTCATCCTTGCTAACGGAAAAATCAGGGTTTGAAGCCTTTCTCCCCTTGGGCTACCGTGTACACACATCTCGGCCCTCACCCCCTCAGTCCCCCTCTCCCAAAATTGGGCGAAAGGGAGGCCAGACAAGACTTTCCGGCTCCCCTTTTCCCGCTTTGGGAGAAGGGGTTGGGGGATGAGGGAAAAGCCCTGGCAACAAGGGTTTCAGGACTTATGTGTACACAGTAGCTCCCCTTGGGAGAGAGGGCGAAATCAGCCCATCGAACTGACGTTTTCCCACTACACTTGGCCCTTACTCAAAACCCCTCGCCTAAGCTTGGGCGAGGGGCTTTGAAGAGGCCGTTCCGATTTTGGGGTCTCAATTTGGAGAATCGGTATTGTATTATTCTTCGGCTTCTAAACGCTGAATAATCTGCTGTTGCAAAGCTGGATCTTGCTGTGCCATCGCAAAAATTTGCTCAAACTCAGCGATCGTTAAATCTTCAGCTTGAATAGCGGCTTGCATCTCAGCTTGAACATCCGTTTGGATGGCGGTCACAGCCTCTGCCGCAGATATAAACTGCTCTTCCTGCTCTGGGGGGATTGCCACCGCCCCTTCAGGCGAATTTAGCGTCTCGGCGATCGCCTGAAACTCCTCCACGGTAAACCCTTCAGCTTCTACCGCAGCCACGACCTCAGCTTGGCTTTCATCTTGAATGGCGACAATCTCGAGATAAGCATTGGCAAAGCTATCAAGCTGCTCATCGGTGATGTTTAAGGGCTCAGACTGAGCTGGTACCGGTGCTTGAGCAACCGACGGGGCTGCCCATGCAGCTGAGAGGCTGCCAAATAGAACAGTCGCAATCGAACTGGATACTAGAATTGCCTTTTTCATCAGATTGATTCCATTTAACTTTCGACAAAAAATTAGGTGCCAGGTTAGCACTCTGCAATTTGGGGTTTTGACGTTAGCGGCTGGCCAGTGCAGGCGGCAAGATTACCTGATCAACCACATGGACGATGCCATTGCTGGCCTGAATGTCTGGCTGGGTCACGTTCGCCTCATTGACCGTAACAAGTTGAGCGCCAGGGTCAGCTTCGACGCTCAAAGATTCACCTGCCAGGTTGGGCACTTCTCCAGATTGCAATTGATCAGCGGTCAGGGCTGCGGGCACCACATGATATGCCAGGAGTTGCTGAAGCTGATCCTGATTTTCGGGGAGCAATAGCTGTTCCAGAGTCTCTGGGGGTAATGCCGCAAAAGCCTCATCTGAAGGCGCGAAGACAGTATATGGACCCGGTTGGCTAAGCGCCTCTGATAGCCCCGCTGCTTCCAAAGCCGTATTAAAGGTGGAGAGAGAGGCATCCGCTGCTGCCACATCGGTAATGGTTTCACCGGCACCCGTGGGGGCCATGGTCGGGTCTTCCGCCATGGGCTCTTCCGCCATGGGCTCTTCGGGCATAGGGGCTTCGCCCACTTCCGGCGTTTCCATCGGGGCCTCAGCCGTATTTGGATTGCAGGCGGCGACGACAGGCAGCGCCAGTAACAGCGCACCCAAGCCCAATAGTTTGCTTATGGAATAGGTCAAAGTTTTTTCTCCTAGTTTCACTAGCCGACAGTTTTAGGGTTACGGCTAAATATGACGAGAAGGTGACAGGGAGGCGGTAGGTGGGTTCTGGGTTCTGGGTTCTGGGTTCTGGGTTCTGGGTTCTGGGTTCTGGGTTCTGGGTTCTGGGTTCTGGGTTCTATCCGGCACCTGACACCCATCCCCCCATCTGTCACTTTCTGGTCATATTTGCTGGAGAGGCTGAAGAAAAGGGTATTCGAGGTGGTGGATGAGAAGTTTGTTGATGCGGAGTCAGATCGCGATCGCCGCCGCTTGGATTGGGGTTTACATCCTGATTGTGCTGTCTCCGCTGCTGATTTTGCTGCTGCATCCGGCCCCGGCGGGGCGAGAGTTCTGGCTAGATTTTTCGGTAGCGTTGGGCTTCATTGGGCTGGCGATGATGGTGCTACAGTTTGCCCTGACGGCGCGCATTCGCACCATTGAGGCAGCTTATGGGATTGACATCATTTTGCAGTTTCACCGTTATACCTCCATCGTGGCGTTTCTGCTGATTCTGGTGCATCCCATCATTTTGTTTGTGCATGATCCGGAAACCCTACAACTGCTGAACTTCTTGGAAGCCCCCTGGCGGGCGAGGGCAGCAGTGATTGCCACGCTGGCGCTGACGCTGCTGATTGTGACCTCAATTTGGCGGGAGAAACTACGCATTCCCTACGAACCCTGGCGCATCTGGCACGGCATTTTTGCCGTGACTGCGGTGGGGCTGGGGCTGGCCCATGCCTTTGGGGTCGGCAATTACCTGAGTCTGTTCTGGCAGGGGGGATTGTGGGTGCTGTTTGGGGCAATGGCGTTGTGGCTGCTGATTTTTGTGCGGCTGGTTAAGCCGTGGCAAATGACCCAGCATCCCTACCTGGTAGAGGAGGTGGTGCCGGAACGGGGCAATGTGTGGACGCTGGTGCTGCGGCCCAGGGGACATAAAGGGCTAACCTTCCAGTCGGGGCAGTTCTCCTGGCTCACCCTGAGAATTTCGCCCTTCCGCATGCGAGAACATCCGTTTTCCATGGCCTCCAGTGCGGAAAAGCTGGATTGCCTGGAGTTTGGCATCAAGTCCGTGGGCGATTTCACCAGCGATATGAAGGATGTGGAACCGGGCACCGTCGCCTATCTGGATGGCCCCTACGGAGTGTTCACCATTGACCGCTACTGGGACTCTGCGGGATTTGTGATGATTGCCGGAGGCATCGGCATTACGCCGGTTATGAGTATGTTGCGTACTGCGGGCGATCGCCAGGACGATCGCCCCTTTCTGCTGATCTACGCCAGCCGCTCCTGGGAAGACATTACCTACCGGGAAGACCTGGAAGTCCTCAAAGGCAAATTGGACCTGACCCTGGTGCATGTGCTGCGGGAGGCTCCAGAGGATTGGCAGGGAGAAACTGGCTATGTCGATCAAGCCCTACTGGAACGCTACATTCCGATGCACCGGGGTAGCCGCCATTACTTCATTTGTGCCGTCCCTAAAATGATGGATCAGGTGGAGCGAGCCCTGCACAATCTCGACGTGCCCGTTGACCACGTACACATGGAACACTACAACCTGGTTTGAGGAGAGCTTTGCTATGCGCTACAGCATTATGTTGCAACTGGTCACAACGATTAGCGTGATTTTTATTGCAGGAGCGGCCCTTTTCGCCTGGATTCAAAATCGCCAGATCGAGCCTGTTCAAGAGGGCAGCAACAGCCGAGAGTTCAAATCTCGTATTTTTCGAGATTCTAGTTGAACCAAGTTACCCCTCCGTCGGGCTGCTCATCCCAATCCCTAGTCAACGGCGGATTGACGCCGAGCCTGTAGGGGGGCGCGAATGGTGTAGTGGGTCAACCGCTGCACTGTAGTGGGTGAAATGTCCAATTCCTGAGCAATCTGCGTTTCCACTTCATCTAAACGAGTCGTGGGTAGCTCCAATTCCAGGTCCTGAGCTTGCAAATCCGTGGGTTTGACAGCCACTTTGGTCTTGCCCTGGGTGCGGTCTACTTTGGCCTGAATCAGGCGGATGTGCTTGTCCTCGATTTCTGAAGGCAGTTCTGCTTGAATTTGTTGAATGCTGTTATCGCTTTGTCTTAGCATCTGCTCAGTCATCAGCACGCCTGTGAGCCAAAACCCCAGGCCAACCGCGGGCAACAGAAGCCAGAACCTGACTCCCAGGATTCGCAAAGGCTGTACCGACTGACGTATTGACATGGGCATTTCTCCACTCTCTTTCCCACAGTAGCGATGGATGGAAACCCTGCAATCTAGCCGGGGAAAGACGTGCTTGGTTACGGTTCACCCAGCCTTCAACCATCGGCTCGAAAACGCCTCCTGTGTCTCCCAGCCCGTTGCTGCCCTGCCCTGACAAAAGTCATCGTCTTTCCGTCCGGCTAGAGCGGTCACCCAATACCGACTCTCGCGTTCTAAAACGGTCAGCGTCCAGCCCGCGCGGTCAGAGAGGGGGAAGGTTCTCACCCACGCAAGTTCCTTCATCGCCTTCTAAGGTGACTTTGCCGCCCTCCGGCGCGGGCGGTGACCGGGTGTCGGTGTAATCGGCCAACCGTTTTTCCCACCGCAAAATCGTGGCCTGAGACTAGTCGAACACGCATCCCGTAGGGCGCGTCCCATCTCTTCTGAACGGTTCTTCAACGCCAACTCTACGACCGGGGGCGGGGTGCTAGCGGGCCAGGGGCGTTTCCATGCGTTCATGGAAATTTCGGTGACAGGCGCGATCGCGATGGGACCGCACGACCTGGACGACAGTTTCGCTGTGCCAATGGGGACACAGCATCGGCCTATCGGTGGCTACGTTCTTCGTTTAAGCATCATCCTTTAACCTACCAGTGTCAAGTCTTACCGAACGCAGGATACTGGAGACGCCGCTGCCTGCCCCCAGGCCGGTAGACGTGGGTCTAAATATCTGGTTGTAATATGAGAGTCTTTTGACTAAACCCCGTCTAAGTTGAGAACTGGAGTTTTGTATGATCGGGCAGAACCTCACCTAACCTCTCCTTTCAAAGGAGAGGAACCAGAGTCTTGTCAAACCTCTCCTTGAGAAGGAGAGG
>Ga0008836_100416_pt1 | contig 29106 bp, 19 predicted proteins | sample HotLakConsUCCR28_FD_62214 | JGI IMG/M metagenome (GOLD analysis project Ga0008836, IMG submission 62214) | Hypersaline microbial mat communities from Hot Lake, Washington, USA - Hot Lake Consortium UCC-R28 (Hybrid Assembly) ... | reverse complement strand
CTTCTGGGTCGATCTTCGGCAGGTTCAGGTCGAGGGGCGGCTGAATCGTCATACCTCTTACTCTACCGATTTTTCCCTCATTCGCAATAGCACCCTCTTCTTGCGGTGACTAATTACAACAATTCTTATTCCCAACCTTCAATCACCGAAACTTCACAAATATTTGCTTGTCAACCAACAATCAAAAACCAATGACTAGTAACTAACAATTATTAACCAATAACTAATAATTCCCAAAAACCAAAAACTTCTTTGATATTTAGTCTTCCAACCTAGCAAAACATGGCTGTTAAATTGATATCGCGCGATTCAAGTCTCTCGTCATGAGTATTTCAGTTCTTTAAGAATCCTGAGTACATCTTTACGCCAATTTGATGAAGTCCATAAGTCATCGGCAGCGTTAAAGATCGTTGTAAGTTACTATGGATGGAGGACTGGGCACTCTGAACGAGTACTCGTCTTTCTTTGAAGCTTAGTAGTTGTGCCTGTAATGAGCAGCTTGAATGAGCGATCGCAATTGTCGACTTTTTTCGATTATGACAGCCTCGACCAAGATAATCGGCTCGTCATTCAGCAGCATACCGGCGAAATTCGCAAGCGGTTACGCCGCTCTGCTCAGGATGTATGGGAAATTGGTCAACGGTTGGCAGATGTGCGATCGCGTCTGAAATATGGTCAGTTCCTGACCTGGTTGAAAACTGAATTTGGCTGGAGTCAGCGCACTGCCTACAACTTCATCAACGTTTATGAGACGTTTGGCGATAGATTTGCAAAACTTGCAACAGTAGACATCGCTACCTCAGTGCTGTACAAGTTGGCCGCGCCTTCGGTGCCAGAAGAGTTGAGAACTCAAGTGCTGGATGCGGCTGAGGCGGGCAAAAAAATCACCCATAAGTCTATTCAGTCTGCTATCAAGCACAGCAAGGACACTGACAAGCAGCCAGCTCCTACGGTTCCATCATCTGTCCAGCAAGAGCCCCCACCGAAAAAACCGGAAATCATTGAGGTGATTCCTAAGTCTAGGGAAGTGGTTGAAATTTTGGCTGAAGATCAGTCTGCTTTCAGCCTGAAAATTGCGCCTGGTTGGTATCGACTTGGGGCTCAGCACCAGCTATTTTGCGGTGATACAGCATCTGCCAGCTTCGTGAAGACAGCTCCCCCAGCCAAGCTGGCGATCGCTATCACCACTGAAGACTGGGCTCACGATTGGCTCGTAGAGCAGGTCGATGGCGTGGTAATTTTGCCAGAAGAAGACGCTTCATTGTCTACGCTTGAAGACCTACTCAAACTCCTCTCGAAATCAGGAGATACCGTCATCTTTCCCTGGCTGCCGTTTCCTGAGATGATCGCCGCTGCCCATCGCCTTGATCGGATAGTCTATGCGGGCGATCCTGATATAGAGCGCTGCCAGCTGGCGATCGCTGCCGCTGGTCTCCACCCTGATCCCCGACCTAGCGAATCCGCCTTCGTTCTTGCAGGTTAGATAGTCAAGTGACGTTAATACTCTATGGGGATGTGCGCTAATTTGACTTCGGATTTAGGAATTCAAACTCCTTGACTGCTGCCACAAGCATATTCTCATATCAGCTTGGTTTGCCATCATGTCATTGCCGATAACGCCTTGGCTCATTACTCCCAACCCTCGGCCACAGGCCAATTGGCGACTATTTTGCTTTCCCTACGCGGGCGGTGCCGCCAGAATTTATCAGCCGTGGGCGACTGCTTTGCCCTCTAATGTCGAAGTGTGCGCTGTCGAACTGCCGGGACACGGTAGACGCCTGACCAAGCCTCCCATTACGCAACTCGCTACCCTGATTCAGCATCTTGAGATCGCTATACAACCCTGGTTGGACAAACCCTTCGTTTTCTTTGGGCATAGCCTAGGCGCACTTGTTGCCTTCGAGCTAGCGCGATCGCTACGACAACATCAGTGCCCTATCCCTGCTCTACTTTGGGTATCCGCCGCCCGTGCCCCTCATCTAATTTCCCCGAATCCCCCCATTTATCAGCTTCCCCAAGCAGATTTCATCGCTGAACTGCGTCGTTACAGCGGGACACCAGATGAAGTTTTGGCTAACGCCGAACTCATGGAGCTACTGCTCCCGATGCTCCGAGCGGATTTTGCTCTGCTGGAAACCTATCGTTATCACGACCAAGCACCGTTAACTTTTCCGATTACAGCCTTTGGGGGAGAGGCAGATGCGATCGTTTCGCTTGAAGACATTCGACCTTGGCAAATTCACACCGATGCAGCATTTACTCTGGAAAGAGTTGCTGGCGACCATTTTTTTGTGCACAACCCACAGACTGTATCCCTGATGATCCAGGAAATAGCCCGACTTTCTCACTCGTATAATCGGGTGGTCTAAGCAAATACTTTCAACCAGCGATTCTGCTTATCCTGAGAGGAATGGCACTGACATAAGCTACTTTTCATGGCTGGAACCCTCGATTTGCCGTAGGGTGGGCACTGCCCACCAGCCTTAGTTCAGTGACATTCATCCTGAGAGAAGAGACCTCATCAGAAATTGAGGGGGCTTCAAGAAAAGATTGGACCTGATTGGTCATGAAGGAGGTAAAATGGCTTCAAACGCTTATCTGCTAAAAGCTTCAGGCTGTTTTTGCCCGCTCCTTGAAAGCCTCCCATAGCCAGAACTTCACTATTTCCGAACTATTTCCGATTCAGTCTATTGAATTTCTAATCTCGGCTCAAACAGCTATAGTGATCCTGCATGAATTATGCAAATCCATAGGCGGTGCTTCGCCTGCAAGGGCAAGATGCCCGTCCTGCATTCGTAAATCAGATCAGAGTGCTATATCAGCAAAGTAGGTGATTTATGGTCTGCAAACATCAACAAGCTAGAACATGCAAATCGCCATGATTAAATTCAACAGTCAACTGCTGATTGAAAAGGCAATTTCTGTGATCAAATCTATCATCATGGAGCCTATTGATAGAATCAGGCTTCATGATCTCGACCAATCCGTTCGACATATTCATGGTCCGCTCAGTCAAGAAATCAGCGTTAATAATGACGAAGCAATTGTTCTTTGTGTTGTAAGAAATGGACAACCTTTACTTAAGTCATTTATTGAGCATTATCTTAAACTAGGTTTTAAGCACATCTTCTTTTTAGATAATGGTTCAACCGATGGGACAATCGATATTATTAAGTCTTATCAAAAGACAACCTTGCTCCTCTCTGAAAAACCATTTCGAATTTATCACGCAATATTCAAAAATTATTTAATCAAAAGATTTGGTCGAAATCGATGGTGTGTGATAGCTGATATCGATGAATTTCTTTATTTTCCATTAAAGAGGAGTTTGATTGATATCCTCACCTACGTAAACAGATATCAATATGATGCCATTGCTATACAAATGCTAGATATGTTCTCTGAAGAGGACATTAAGCTTGAAAAACCGAATAAGATGTGGACTCTAGACAGTCTTAAGTCTGCTTTCCGCTACTATGACTTAAATAATCTAAGTGAGCACCGATATGCTCGCCATCTACTATCAAGGCCACACCCATCGCTAAAATTTTTGACGGGTGGCATTCGCAAGACAGTTTTTGGACTAGATAGTTTTCTGACTAAGGAAACAATGTTTTTCGGCCGTAAAGAGACGTATCTGAAGTCATCTCACTTACTGAAAAGTGCAAACATCGCTGATTTTTCCGCCTTATTTCTTCACTATAAATTCATCAATGACTTTCCAACCTATACCTTAAAATCAGTGAAAGAGGAAAATCATTGGAAAGGAAGCCAGGAATATAAAGCTTATTTAGGTGTCCTTTCGAAGAAAGAGAAGCTGGTGCTACTCCAGCCTTCTTCTTTTGACCTGAAAGATATAGACGAATTAATTCGACAAAAGTTTTTATGTGTTTCCAGTCAATTTCGTGACTTTTGGCTGACTTGATTTCGAGGTAGGTAATGAAGCTCTACTATTATAAAACTGTCAATCCTTCAAGAAATTTTGGAGATGAGTTGAATTTATGGTTATGGCCTCGAGTCCTCGATATTTTTGATGGTTGCCCGAAAAACGTTTTTATTGCCATAGGAACTATCATTAATAATAATTTACCTCAGTGGATCGATGATGCCGACAATGTAGTCTTTTTTAGCACAGGTGTTGGCTACGGTAATGCGTTTCCTCCAAAAGTGCAAAAGAATTGGCGCATTTATTGCGTCCGAGGTCCCTTATCTGCAAGAAGGCTAAAGCTACCTCAAACATTCGCGATTACTGATGGTGCAGCCTTACTCAAGCGCTACTTTAGCCCCTGTTCCAGCGATGAAAGGACGTATAAGTTTTCCTACATGCCTCATTTTCGTCATGGTAATCCGCAATTCTTTCGAAACATCTGTAAGCAACTTGGTATCCACTATATCGATCCGGCAGAGAGTGTAGAAAACGTGATTGCTGATATTCTTAAAAGTCATGTATTGATCACGGAGGCAATGCATGGAGCAATTGTCGCTGATACGCTCAGAGTTCCATGGATCCCCATCCGGACCAGCCCGCGTATTCTTCCCTTTAAATGGTTTGATTGGTGTGAGTCAATCAAAGTGCCATATAGGTATGAGTTGATCAAAGGCTCCAAGCAAATGACCTGGAAAGATAGCTTATATTCTTTACGTCTGTATCTTCAGAGGCAATCTTCGATTCGATGTCTGTTTGATGACTTTGAATTATATGATTCCTCGTTTGACAAAAATTTGGAACTGCTGGCTGCTCAATTACAGGACGTGACCCAAAAAACACCTTATTTAAGCGATAGCTTTTATTTAGAATCCCTTGTCGTGAGGTTAGAAGAACAATTAGAAAACTTCAAAAAAGATATTCAGCGAGGGATCTTTTATTAATGTAGTCGTGAAAATAGATTCTCAAAGCCCGTAAATTTCCTGCTTTTTTGTTTTTCTCACTTATGCTTCCAGCAACATGATGATATCTGTGGTGATTGCAACTATAAATCGCGGCGATAGTGTCATTCAAACTATCGACAGCATCTTAAATAATCATTATCCTGATTTCGAAATTATAGTTGTCGATCAAAGTACAAACGATAATTGTAAAAAGGCTATTGATAAGTATGAGAGGAAGTTGCCTATTTTCTATCATCATACTGATACCGTAGGAATGGCCCGAGCGAGAAATCTTGGTATCGGAAAAGCTGACAGTGAAATTATTGCGATCACCGATGACGATTGTACGGTTCCTGAAAATTGGCTTTTTGAAATCAATCAATTATTTACAGAATATCCTGCAGTGTCTATCGTTTTCGGCAACGTGGTACCTGCCAAATACGATGCCTCCTCTGGCTTTATCCCCAGCTATATTCGTGAAGCCACGAGAATCGTCTCACGAGTAACGGACAAAAATGACATCGATGGCTTGGGGGCTTGTATGGCAATGCGCAAGCAGACCTGGCTTGAATGCCACGGTTTCGACACTATGCTGGGAGTTGGTGGGAGGCTCCATTCATCTTCTGAGGGCGATCTGGTCCTCCATGCTTTGCATAAGGGGTATCAGGTTTGTGAGACCCCTGTCGTGTTTACAATTCATAGCGGCTTCCGGACCTGGACAGAGGGCTCATGGCTTATCTACCGTTATTGGTATGGTACGGGTGCAATGTATAGTAAGCATCTCAAGCTTCACCCAGGATCGACCTGTGCAATTCTGGTTGCCCTTGCTTGGCGTTGGGCTTTTGGAAAATCTCGAGTAGCGGCTAGTCTTGGGCCTCAAACGAAAAGGATGTATCGGTTGCGATGCTTTATTACGGGTTTCTTGAAAGGTCTTTTACTAGGCGTTGATAGGAAAACAGGTCACTTCAAGGAAGTACCTTAAATACTTGGGAGACTCATGTGAAGGACAATTCAGCAAGGGCTGATTCCGATACATCTATGACGTCTCAGCTGCTGAGTGGCACGACATGGATTACCCTGGCAGAGGGGTTACTCCTCCCAACCGGGTTTATCACGCTCACCTTTTTAACCAGGCAGTTAGGTGCAGACGGATATGGGTTGTTTGCCCTCAGTGCCACGCTCATCACTTGGATTGAATGGGGAATCAATTCTGTCTTTTCCCGTACAACGATAAAATTTGTCAGCGCAGCATCTGATCAAAACGGAATCGCAACAGCGGTATTACGTGCACAGCTGGGAGTTGGGCTGGTAGCTGCTTTCATAGTCATTTTTATGGCACCCGGTATCGCAACGCTTTTACATGAGCCAGCACTCACCGATTTGCTCCGATTGTTTGCGTTAGAAATTCCCCTGGTCAACTTAGCTCAGGCCCACCAAAACATTTTGACGGGGCTGGGAAAATTTAATGCACGAGCGATCGCCACTGCTGTTCGCTGGATGACTCGACTAGTATTCATCCTGTGTCTGGTCAAAATGGGGCTGGCTATTCCGGGGGCTATTTTGGGTAGCATCGCAGCGATGCTAGCGGACCTAGTCGTCTGTAGACTCTACATCCGTCCTTCGTTATGGCGATCCTCTGATTTTCCTATGCAGGCGTTGGCTGGCTACGCTGTGCCATTGTTTATAGCAGCTTTAGCTCTGCGCTTGTATGCAAAGCTCGATCTCATTGCCTTAAAAGCCCTCGGTGGGACTGCTGAGCAAGCAGGGATTTATGCGGTGGCCCAAAACCTCGCACTGTTTGGCGGGCTCATGAGCCCAGCACTGGCACCTGTGTTGATTGCCACCGTGAGTCGGCTGACCAGTCAAGGCGAATTTGGTCGGGTTAAAACCTTGAGTCGTGAAGCGATGCGCGTGGTGATACTCCATTTGCCGTTCGCCGCACTCTTAGTGGGCTCTGCCAAAGAGATGATGCCGTGGCTGTTCGGCGAACGCTTTGTTACCGCAGCACCGATTTTTTCAGCCCTCATTTTTGCGACTATCGGTACCGTCATGATTGGCGTAACTAGCGCTATTTTAGTGGCTTCCGATAAACCTCATTGGACGGCTGTCCTGTCGGTACCAATGCCGATAGTTGCACTCATCGGGCACTGGTTTTTGATTCCTCACTTTGGAACGATGGGAGCTTCTATAACGACGTTATTGGTCGCTAGCATGGGGGCTCTGGCAGGGATAAGTGCTGTTTATAAACAATGGCGCGTATTCCCCCCTGGCATGACCCTTTGTAGAAGTTTTCTAGTTAGTTTTGTATTCTTTTTTGTCTCAAAATATTGGGCTGCGACCGGATATCATTTATTGCTCAAGCTGCCCGTATTAGGGCTGGTCGTCATATTAGTTCTTCTGCTTCTTGGTGAGATTAGCAAAAGGGATAGAGAAATCTTGCTCTCTCTTTTTCAGAGGGGTTCAACAATGAAACGACCCTAAATTATCCGATCTCTAAGCCTTTGCTGGTACACAAAGCGTGTAAGTCCAGATTCTGAAGCTATCTATAGCAATGGAAGCTGATTCATGCATGCAGAATGGGCATTTTGCCCGTTTAGGGGGGAAGTTTTCCTGTCGGTCTCTATGGTGGAATATCACTGAATTAAGGCTGGTGGGCGGTGCCCACCCTACGGTAAATCAGGGGTTTCAGCCATAATAAATAGCCTATGTCAGTGCCATTCCTCTATGGTGCGTACAGGCTCGTTACCGCATCTCTGATGAGACTATTTTGACTGGAGAGGTCAAGGGGTGCATCCCACTTTTGTCACCCTCACCCTAAATCCCTCTCCCAGAGCGGGAGAGGGACTTTGAATCCGGCCCCCCTTCTCCCAAAATGGGAGAAGGGGCTGGGGGATGAGGGCCAACTCGCAAAACTGGGATGCACTCGAGGTCAAGTGCCTCTCCAGTCGCTCAGCGCTCAGTTAGATAATCTGTAGCGCCTCTTCGGGGTTGGAAACATCCGGCACGATCGCGAAGCTGTCTTCGCTCAGGGCCGAGGCTTGAACATTGTTCAGCACGGCCAGGATTTCGCCAGTGCTGGCTACTCCCATTAGCGTATTGCTGCCGTCTTGGGTCAGGGTGATGTCTGAAAACACCAACTCGCCTTCAACGAGGCCGATGCGGTCAGTGCCCACCTCGAAGTCGAGGATGGTGTCGGTGCCGTCGCCGTTACCAAAGACAAACAGGTCGCTACCGCTGCCATCGGAGAAGTTATCGCCAACGAGGATATCGTTACCGGTAACGCCCATGAGGATATCATCGCCGTCGTCACCCCAAATCTGGTCGTCGCCAGCATCGCCGCTAAGGATATCGTTACCAGACTTGCCGCCGATGCGATCGTTGCCCTCGCCACCGAAAATGATGTCATCGCCACCCATCACATCATCTTGCGGACTGCGAGAATTCAGGTCGCCCCGTAGGATGTCCTCGCCATCGCCACCCATGATGATGTCGTTGCCGAGATCGCCTGCAACGGTATCGTCACCACCGAGGGCTTCAATGGTGTTATCGCTCTCATCGCCGATCAGGGTATCGTCAGCGTCGGTCCCCTGAATGACATCGCCGCCACCATCGGGAGCGTCATCTTCGATAGTGATCGTGACTTCGCTGGCTGTCGGGTCGACTTCGTAGTCTTCCCCATCGAGCAGGGTGAAGGGTAGCACTTCGGTGCCTTCGGCCACATCATCCTGGAAGACCGGCACTGTTACCGTTGCGGTGGGTTCAAAAATCCGTAGGAATAGCGAACCGGCTACTTCATCGGTACCGACAATACTGCCGCCCGTAACCACGACCCCTTCTACAGCGGTCTCGTTCTCAGGCAGACGAGGGTTGGTGGCATTGACATCGAATTCAGCGATCGCTCGGGGTGGTCCCTGGAACTGCACCACCAGACCATCTGCCGGAATATTACCCTCAACGGTGAAGGCCACTTCAACGACCGTTTGCTCTGACTCAATCAGGGTTGTGGGGGAGGCGGTGACGCCGACGGTGGGTCCCACGCCGCCGGGTACACCATCGGTGACCGTAAAGGTGCCGGAATTTGCAGTGGCATCGACCGCATAACCGTCGCCATCGACCAGGGTGTAGGTGAAGGTCTGGTCAGGCTCTTCGACAATATCGTCCAGCACGGGAATGGTAATGCTGGCATTGGCTTCGGTGATGGTGAAGCTAAAGTTGCTGAGGAACGCATCGCCAGCGGCGGCAGGGTCAGCGTTGTTCTCCGCCGGGTCACCATCTTCTAGAGAGAAGCGGTCCAAGATGCCGCCGACCACAAAGCCATTAGCCGGGTCAACGAAGGCATCATCAAAGCGGTAGAAGATGTTGCCTGTTTCGGCATCAAAGCGAGTTTGGGCAACGGTGAATTCCTGCATGATGCGGGCAGCATCCCCTTCCAGGTTGACGGTAATGCCCTCTTCGGGAATATCCCCCTCGACGCCAAAGTTCAGCACCAGGGCTGTGCCTTCGGCTTCGCTAATCACCTCGGGCGTGGTGCTGAAGCTGACGACAGGCTCACCATCCTCCGGCGGCGGCGGCGGCGCGTCATCTTCGATAGTGATCGTAACTTCGCTGGCTGTCGGGTCAACTTCATAGAGTTCCCCATCGAGCAGGTTGAAGGGTAGCACTTCGGTGCCTTCGGCCACATCATCCTGGAAGACCGGCACCGTTACCGTTGCGGTGGGTTCAAAAATCCGTAGGAATAACGAACCGGCTACTTCATCGGTACCGACAATACTGCCGCCCGTGACCACGACCCCTTCTACAGCGGTCTCGTTCTCAGGCAGACGAGGGTTGGTGGCATTGACATCAAATTCAGCGATCGCCCGGGGGGGTCCCTGGAACTGCACGACCAGACCGTCCGCCGGAATATCACCTTCAACGGTGAAGGCCACTTCAACGACCGTTTGCTCTGACTCAATCAGGGTTGTGGGGGAGGCGGTGACGCCGACGGTGGGTCCCACGTCGCCGGGTACACCATCGGTGACTGTAAAGGTGCCGGAATTTGCAGTGGCATCGACCGCATAACCGTCACCCTCGACCAGGGTGTAAGTGAAGGTCTCGTCAGGCTCTTCGACAATATCGTCCAGCACGGGAATAGTGATGCTGGCATTGGCTTCGGTGATGAGGAAGGAGAAGTCGCTAAGGAAGCTATCACCTGCGGCGGCAGGGTCGGAATTGTTCTCCGCCGGATCACCGTCCTCTAGGGAAAAGAGGTCCAGGATGCCGCCGACCACAAAGCCATTAGCCGGGTCAGCGAAGGCATTATCAAAGCGGTAGAAGATATTGCCTGTTTCGGCATCAAAGCGAGTTTGGGCAACGGTGAATTCCTGCATGATGCGGGCAGCATCCCCTTCCAGGTTGACGGTAATGCCCTCTTCGGGAATATCACCCTCGACGCTGAAGTTCAGCACCAGGGCTGTGCCTTCGGCTTCGCTAATTACCTCGGGCGTGGTGCTGAAGCTGACGACAGGCTCACCATCCTCCGGCGGCGGCGGCGGCACGTCCTCAACGGTGACGGTGACGGTGGCGGTATCACTACCCTCATTACCGTCAATGACGGTATAAGTGAATGCGTCACTACCGCTGAACCCTTCATCAGGTGTGTAAGTAAAGGAGCCATCGGTGTTTAGACTGACACTGCCATTAGTTGGGTCGGTGGCGATCGCGACACTCAAAGAATCGCCGTCGCTATCAGTATCGTTATTCAATACACCGTTTGACGCATTAACTGTGAGGGCCGTCTCAAAGTTAGTGCTGTAGCTATCGTTTTCCGCTTCTGGAGGCGTATTGGGAGAAGCTTGGGTATCTAAAAGCGTGAGGGTTACTGAACTTGCGTTGGAATTGATGGTGTAACCTTCGCCAGGTAGGATAGAGAAGGTTGTTTGCTCCTCACCAATGTCGTCGTTTCGCAGTGGACCATCGGGATCGGTGACGGAACCATCCTCGACGCGATCTTGATCATCAAAAATAGGTAGGGTGACTGTTGCGGTCTGGGCTGTTACCCGGAAATTGAATCCGCTATTATCGGGGAATCCTGCGACAAGTTGCCCACCAGTGGCGGCAGCCTGAGGGGGGGGAGGGAACACGTCAAAATCCCCCAGGGCAAGCGGCTTACCGGTGCCGATGCCGACAATCAACCCATTGTCTGGCGGGGGTTCACTCAAACTAATGGTGAACGTGACTTCTGTACCTTCATCTTCTACTAGAGTCGTGATGTCAGAAGTCAGACTCAATTCTGGCGTGGGAGACGGCTGGGCAGGCACCTCGCTTGGATCATCAAAGATCGTTACCGTCGCGGAACTATTGTTAACCGTTGTTCCTGCGGAAACTGGGGTGACCGTCCACGTGACTTCCTGAGGGCTATCGTCTTGGAAATCGTTGAAGATAGGCAAACTAATAGAGGCGTTGGGTTCAGTAATGACAACGTCAAAGGCGGAAAAATCTTGATTGGGTGAGACATCAATAATGCCAACCCCAAAACCGCCCGCAAGACCAGAAAAATCGAGTTGAAAGAGATCCCACTGGTTGATGGCCTGGGGAATGCTGCCCTCTAACCGGACAATGCTGCCACCCGCAGGGATTGGCCCATCTACGCTGAAGTTGAAGCTAAAGGGGGTACCTTCGCTTTCGATTACGGTATCAGTGCTGAGGCTAAAGTTAACTGTTTCAAAGTGACCGGCATAGCTCTGCTGGAGTTGAGGTGAAAAAATGGGCTGAGTTTTAACCTGCCCTACCTGCGTTTCCAAGATCCAGTTATGGTGTGAGTCTACTCGTCCCACCCGTTCAACGGAAGCAGCGAGATTCGCCTCAGTTAATTGATGTAGTTGTTGCAGAAACAGGTATCCTAAAGCACCTTTGGCAACCTGACAGCCATAAAGCAAGAGGTCTCGCCCGCTAAGGACTTTGGACCAGGTTTGGAGGGATTCGCTGTACTGAGTCAGATTTTCCAGAGTGAGCCGAGTGCTACCGATCTCTAAGGATCCCGATGCCCCGTGTGAAATGATGTGCAGGCTCGATATTGACTGGCGAGATTGCAAGGCGGCAGTGATTTGCTCGATCCCATCGATCGCCGGATCAAGCACCAACACATCTTGAGTAAGCAGATCGGCCAGTAACTGGCGTAAGTCATCGACCCTGGGATCGAGAATAACGAGAGCCGATTCCAGAGCGGGTTGGCGTCGCTGCTCCTGCGGAGCATCGCTCTTTAAACCAGTCGATAAAGGTGAAGTCAAAAGCATCGGAAATTGCAACCTCAATAATGTGCAAAGGAAACTGAACTGTCTAAACGGCAAGCGTTAAAAGTGAACCAACAATGTCAATCCAAGAGCACCTAGATCCTGCTGGTATCTACAAAGACTCCAGAAACTGATGAGTATCAAAACCTATGAGCCGCCGATTCCCTGGCAGCCGCATAAACTTAAAGCTGCACAGGAATCTACGTAATCTGTCAAAGGTTAGGTAAATCTATATGCTGTTGTCTATTCCGTATTGAAAGACAATCTCAATAGTGCTCTGGTAGATACTACCACAGCATTATCTTTGCCAAGGTGCTTTTGTGTAAAATTACGGTGAAGTATGGGATGGAAAATTTGGAGACATGCAGTACATACGTTTCTCTGTATGGTTTTTTGCCCATTCCTGACAAATCTGCGATCGCTTTCTGACCAGCTTGTGTTAATTGCTTGAACGCCTGATTTGGCTGCTTTATAGCGAAATCACAACAGGTGATGTTGCCAAGCATCAGATTGATCAACTTAGTCAAGCAAGATTGGGGAAGGTGTAATCGTCAGACCCAGTACCAATGCTAGTTCACATAACCTTGATTAAAGGTGCCTTTGGTAGAGATAGTTATTGATTTTTGTTCTCATTACAAACCTTCAGCTCTTTAGCTTTTGCAAAATTTGCAAGTCTAGAAAGCCGAGGAGCGATGACTTATAAACGTCTTTTAGCGATCGAGATTGGCTGCATTCACAGCTTCTGCCGTTGATTCAGCAATAGCCTAAACGATTTGCTCTAGGGCTTCCAGGATTCGAGTAATTCAGCCGCTAAGAGTTTGTTGATCAACAGGCAAAAGGTTGACACTGTTCCTTTTCAAAGCATCACTTCAAGGTCTGCTGGCTAAAGCTTCGACCAAAAAGATCAGGGTAATAGCCTGCTGCCGCCGAAGTGCTGATCATGAGCGCGATCACTGGTTAATGAGTGCTGTTGAGACTAATACTCAACAAATAAAGGGTGTCTTTGCATCGGCAACCGCGATATCACGGCTGCACTCCGTCAATTTACGAACCAGCTTACGTGAAGTTGACGTAAAGCTACATCGAGTCAAAGGGTTGAGATAACTTGAATAGCAGGGTCGAATGAATACGTGCAAATCAGAAAAATGCCATCGATTCCAGCAAAACGTAGTGCTGAAGGGACTTTCGGTTTCACAATATCTGCAACAAGGTGACAAACCTCAAAAAGAGCACTTCACAGAAACTTCATGGAATAAGTGTTTCCACTGAACAGTATAAGTGCTAGCCTCACATTAAAGTTTGCTAAGAGTTTTACCTGCTAATAAGAATCTTTCTCGCCTGGTGTGGCACGAGCCGAGTCGAACGTCACTCACTTTCGGTATGAACCGGGTGGAATCTCACGCATTTACTTTTTCCTTCTTATGCTGTGGAGGTCTGCACATGTCAAGTTTGCGCATCTCCGTTGTGATACCTGTTCACAATGGTGGAGATAAATTCAATCGATGCTTAGCAAGCTTAGCTGAGGTGAAAGCTGATTTTTATGAGTTGATTGTGGTAGCTGATGGAGAGTCAGATGAGTCTTGGCTTTTGGCTGAGCAATGGGGAGCGAAGGTAATTCGTCTGCCTCAGACTGGAGGACCCGCGAAGGCCCGCAATGCAGGGGCTGTCGCTGCCCAAGGCGATGTTCTCTTCTTCGTAGATGCTGATGTATGCGTGCATGCTGAAACCGTCAGGCAGGTGGCGATCGCATTTCAGCAAGATGACCAACTGGCCGCCTTGATTGGTTCTTATGACGATGCACCAGGAGCGGGCAATTTTCTTTCTCAGTACCGTAATTTATTACACCACTACACCCACCAAACGGCTCGAACTCAGGCCTCAACTTTTTGGGGCGCTTGCGGAGCAATCCGGCGAGACGTGTTTTTGAAGATAGGCGGGTTTGATGAGCGATACCGCCGTCCCTCCATTGAGGATATTGAATTAGGCCATCGCTTAACGGCTGCTGGCTATCAGATTCGACTTTACAAGGATATACAGGTTAAGCACCTCAAGTGCTGGCGTGTGCGCTCTTTGTTAAAAGCTGATTTTTTCTATCGGGCTTTGCCCTGGACAGAATTAATTTTGCGTAACCAAGGCCTGGTTAATGACCTCAATCTTAAAATTTCAAGCCGCATCAGTGTCATGCTGGTTTACGGAATGATTAGTTTAGCGATGCTGGGACTTTTCAAGGGGGCGACTCAATCAGCGATCGCGCCACAGTTTTGGATAATTTTTGGTCTTGTTTTTCTCATACTTCTACAAATTAATCTGCCCGTTTATCGCTTTTTTCTACGTAAACGGGGGTGGTGGTTTACCGTGCAAGTTGTCCCCTGGCACTGGCTTTACTACCTCTATAGCGGATTAGCCTTTGCAATTGGTTGGATGCGTCACCAACGCATGCAGATATTTCAGAAAAGGGTGTCAGTTCCTTCTTAGAGAGAAGTTGTTCAGCGAGTGCCCTTGACTTTCGTGATTTTGTTTGCTGACTGGTCTTTGTACAAAGATACTATGCTCCAGGGTATCAGCTAATCCGAAGATAAATTTTTGGGCGCTTTGCCACTTACGTATCGTTATTCGTCTACTGTTCTTTCTCGAAAAATCATGACAGAGTACTATTCCACAGTTGTTATCGGTGCAGGTCCAGCGGGTCTTACAGCCGCCTATGAGCTAGCCAAGAAAGGGGTGCGATCGATCACTTTTGAACAGGGAGAAAAAGTCGGTGGCATTGCCCGAACCGAAACCTATAAGGGCTATCGATTCGACATCGGTGGACATCGCTTTTTTACTAAAGTTGGAGAGGTCGAACAGCTTTGGTATGAAGTTTTAGGGGAGGATTTCATTAAGGTTCCTAGACTTTCGAGGATTTTCTATGACGGCAAATTCTTCAATTACCCTTTGGAACCCTATGATGCCCTGAGTAATCTCGGAATTCTAAACAGCGCATTTATTTTGTACAGCTACTTTAAGGCTAAGGTACGCCCTTATCCCACCGAAGAAAACCTGGAGCAGTGGGTGATCAACCGCTTTGGAGAACGCCTTTACAAGACTTTCTTTAAGACTTATACGGAGAAAGTTTGGGGCATTCCCTGCGATCAGATTCACGCGGAGTGGGCAGCTCAGCGGATTAAGGGGCTGTCTCTGAGAAAAGCTGCCGTAAATGCTGTTTTTGGAACGAATAATACCAAGACCTTAATTAAGGAATTCGACTATCCAGTGCTGGGGCCGGGCATGATGTGGGAGCGATTTCAAGAACTCTTGAATCTAAGGGGTTGTCCAGTTGAATTGTCGACTAAAGCGACTCGGATTCGACGAATTGGTTCTCGCATTCAGTCAATTGATATTCGGCAAAATGGAGAAACTCGCACTATTTCGGGAGACCATTTTATTTCCAGTATGCCGCTAACGGCGCTAGTCCGGCAGTTAGATCCGCCTGCACCAGATGACGTTTTAGAGGCGGCGAGTCGCCTTAGCTACCGAGACTTTTTGATTGTCTCTTTGATTATTGATCAGGACCATCTGTTTCCCGACAACTGGATCTATATTCACAGTCCTGAATTCAAAGTGGGACGTATCCAAAACTTCAAAAACTGGAGCCCGGCAATGGTGCCTGACCCTAACAAAACTTGCCTGGGGATGGAATATTTCTGCAACCAGGATGATGGACTCTGGGCAATGGCTGATCAGGACTTGATTGATTTAGCCAGTACTGAAGTTTGCAATTTGGGATTGGTTCAAGATCGCGATCGCATCCAGGACGGTGTTGTTATTCGTCAGCCCAAGGCTTACCCAGTTTATGACGAAGAATATCGTCGCCATGTAGAAGTCATTCGAGATTACCTCAGTACGTTTGAGAATTTACAGACAGTAGGCCGTAATGGCATGCATCGCTACAACAACCAGGATCATTCGATGCTGACCGGTATACTGGCCGCCAAGAACGTTTTGGGCGAATCCCACGATTTATGGAATGTCAATACCGAGCGTTCTTACTACGAAGAATTTTCCAAAGCTTCGCCTAAACCGCCTAGAGAACGTGAGTTGGTCGCCCGTTAAGTATTGGAAGCCAGAAGACATAACCCGTGAAAGAAGCATCAAAGAGCAGCACCAGAAAAACTAAAATCCAGCTTTTCCAATACCTGCTTGTGGGTGGAATCGCTACCGCTGTCGATATCGGCATGTTTAGCTTTTTTGCCCAGGCTCTTTCCATTGACTATCGAATTGCAATCGTCCTTGGTTTTTCCTGTGGAGTTGTTGTTAATTTTTCGCTCTGTAATTGGGTAGTTTTTGCAGGCAAACGAAAACCTTGGTGGGTTGTCTTTGTTAGGCATTATTTAGCTAGCCTATCTGTTCTGATTATCAACGAAGTCGCGATGATTTCTCTCATAGAAATCTTCAATTTCCAGAATTTAATTCTGGCCAAAATTATGAGCAGCGGGGTTGCTTTTATCCTCAACTTTGCCATCAAGAAGAACTACGTCTACAACGACAAGCGATACAAGGAATCGATTACGAACTCATCCAAAGCACTTTTACTTGAAAGGAGGTCTCGACGGTGATTTCTGATGACAAGGATATTTCTATCCTGGCAGGTGGACCGGCTGGTCTATCGGTTGGGTACTATGCCCGAAAGCACAACCTGCCCTTCACTATTTACGAAGCCAGCGATCGCGTTGGCGGAAATTGCATTACCCACAGACAGGGAGATTTTTTATTTGATTCCGGGGCGCATCGGTTGCATGATAAGGATGAAGAAGTCACCCGTGAGATTCAACAATTGCTGGGTGATGAACTCCATCGGGTCAGTGCGCCGAGTCAGATATTTTTTCGGGGAAAGTACGTTGATTTCCCCCTCTCACCATTAGACCTATTAGCTAAGATTGGCACCCTGGAGTTTTCGAAAGCCGGGCTGGATTTTCTGAGTGCCCGAATGAACAAAGCGGAACTGGACGGCAGCTTTGAAAGCCTGGCCCTGTACCGTTATGGCAAGGGGATTGCTGAAAAGTTTTTGTTGAACTATTCGGAAAAGCTGTGGGGGCTGCCCTGTCGCCAGCTCTCTCCCAATGTGTCTGGTAAGCGCCTCAAGGGGTTAGACCTGAGAACCTTTCTGATTGAAGCGACTTTGGGCAAGCTGGCCAAAACCCAGCACCTAGATGGTTCTTTTTATTATCCCAAAATGGGCTACGGCAGAGTTGCTGAGAAGATGGAAGCATTTTGCGGGCCAGAAAACATTTGCCTTAACAGTCGAATCAATCGGGTTGTCCACGACGGGCGCACCATTCGTTCCATCGGGATTGAGGGCAGCGACCAGACCCACCGGGTCAGGCAGGTGGTCAGTACTTTGCCGCTGTCGTTGCTGATTCGCATTATGGACCCGGCACCCCCGGAAAGGATTGTGAGACTTGCCAACAGCCTGCGCTATCGGCATTTGCGGCTGGTCGCCCTGTTTTTGGACAAACCTGCGGTCAATGACAATGCGACGGTTTATTTCCCGGAAACAACTTTTCCATTTACCCGCATTTATGAGCCGCGCAATCGCAGTCACTTCATGGCTCCTCCCGGCAAGACTTCGCTGCTGATCGAAATTCCCTGCCACCGAGAAGATGAAATTTGGAATCTTCGTGACCCGGAATTAGTTTCCTTAGTGACCGACAAGCTGGTGGAAATTGACTGGATCAAGTCTGACGAAATCCTTGATACCTGGTGCGGGCGACTGAACTATGCCTATCCCATTTTGGAGTTGGGATTTGAAGAGAAAGTTGCTCAAATTTTTGACTGGCTCGATCGCTTCGAGAATTTAAGTCTCTCTGGTCGTAATGGCAAGTTTGCCTACACCCATCTCCACGACATGATGCGCTTTGGCAAAGAGATTGTTGAAGCCCAGTTGACTCGGGTGCCAATGGCTCAGGCCAGCTAATTTCGATTGATTTTTTGTCTTTCGTCGTTGAAATTTTCCATGTCCAACCCTATTTGCAAACTCGGACTGATTGGCTGTGGCAGCATTGCCCAGGCCGTCCACCTCGACATTTTGACGCGGCTGCCACAGGTACAACTGGTGGCCCTGGCGGAACCCGACCCCGATCGGCGGGCTCAGGCACAGCGGCGGGCACCGGACGCGATCGCCCTACCCGATTACCAAGCGCTGCTCGATTATCCCGATGTTGAGGGGGTGGTGGTTTGTCTGCCCAGCGCCCTGCATGCGACAGTGGCGATCGCTGCCTTGGAGCGGGGCAAGCATGTCTACCTGGAAAAACCCATTGCCGTGAGTTCTGCCGAAGCCGAGGCGGTCATTGCCGCCTGGGAAAAGGCTCAGGTGGTGGGCATGATTGGCTTTAACTACCGCTTTAGCCCGCTCTATCAGGCGGCCAAGGCCGCGATTCAGGCGGGGCAATTGGGCGAACTGGTGAGTGCTCGCGCCGTATTTTCCTATCCCCCCGGTACTTCGCCGCTGTGGAAACAGAAGCGGGCCAGCGGGGGCGGCATTTTGCTCGATCTGGCCCTGCACGACATTGATCTGGCGCGGTTTTTGTTCGATGCCGAAATTGAAACTATCGCGGCGGAACTGCGATCGCACCTCTATGAGGACGACACCGCCGCCCTGCAGTTGGGCCTCAGCAATGGGGTAGTGGTGCAAATCTTCACCTCCATGAGCACGGTGGATGAAGCCCGCTGGGAAATTTACGGCCAGCAGGGCAAACTCACCGCTGATCGCTATCGGGAAACCCACATCGACATTACCCCCTCCCATCGTCCCGCTTCCCGAACGGCTCAGTTCCGCACCAGCCTGGGCAGAGCCGTGCGATCGCTGAATCCTCGCAAGATTCTGGCACCGACTTTGGAACCGTCTTACCAGGGAGCGATCGCTCATTTTGTCGCCGCCATTCAGACCGGACAGCCGGTGCAACCCGATTTCCAAGATGGACTGCGGGCACTGGCCATGATCGAAGCGGCGGAGACCTCAGCTCGGACGGGGCGAGTTATTTCGGTAGCAGAGGGAGCGATGGAGGTTTCGCTCTCATCGCTATAGGTTTTTGGTTTTTGGTTTTTGGTTGTTAGTTATTCGTTTGGGGTGGGGTGGGTAAAGGCTCAATTCCCTAATCCCTAAACCCACTCCCCATTCCCCATTCCCCACTCCCTCGTTCTTCATTCTTCGTTTTTCGTTCCTCTTTTTTTCCTCATGGCTCACGGTTCTCTCACCTCTAAATCAAACCGCATTGTTGTCATCGGGTTAGATTCGGCTGATCCGGATTTGATTCGGTTATGGGCGAGGGCGGGGCAGCTGCCGTTTATCAATTCGCTGCTGGAGTCGGGGTCGTGGGCGCGGCTGATGTCGACTCGGGGGTTGTTTTCGGACTCACCGTGGCCGACGTTTAATACGGGGGTGCCGCCTTCGAAGCATGGGTTTTACAACTTTCAGGCGCTGCAGTCGGGCACGACGGAGATTGTGCGGGTGGGTGAGCACTGCAGTCGTTTTCTGCCGTTCTGGTGGCTGCTGCGGGATGCGGGGAAGCGGGTGGCGGTGTTTGATGTGCCCAAAACGAAGCCGATTCCGGGGATTGATGGCATTCAGGTATCGGGCTGGGGTGAGGAATATCCGCTGATTGAGCAGTCGTCGTTGCCGGTACCGCTGGTGGAGGAGTTGACCGCTAAGTTTGGTCGCTATCCCCGTCCGAAGGAGCTGTTTGACCCGACTCTCAAGCACGAAATCCGGGCGCGGGACACGCTGCTGGCCAACATTGAACGCAAGCTCAAGGCGATTGAGTTTTTGCAGGGGCAGGACGATTGGGATTTATTCATTACGGTCTTTGCGGAAGCGCATTCGGTGGGGCATCACTTCTATCATCACCATGACCACCACCACTGGGGGCACGATGCGGAGCGGGCTCCGGTGCTGGGGCAGGCGTTACCGAGTACCTACGTGGAGCTGGATGCGGCCCTGAAGCACCTGCTGGAGGGGCGGCTGGAGGATACGACGGTATTTCTGGTTTCGGTGCATGGCATCACGACGAACTACTCGGGCAGCTATCTGATACCGGCGGTGCTGGAAAAGCTGGGCTATCAGATACCGCCTGAGAGCAGCGGCGATCAGGCCGCTGGCAAAAGCTTGACTGAACAGCTTAAAGACCGACTAATTCCGAACGGGCTGCGGAACTTTATTAACGAAAAGTTTGTGCCCCAGTCTCATCACGATGCGATGTTTTCGCTGCAGTTCAACAACAGCATTGACTGGCAGAAGACGACGGCCTTTGCCATTCCCACAGAACATTTCCAGGGCTTTATTCGGATCAATCTGCAGGGGCGTGAACCTTACGGCACCGTGCCTCCCCATGCCTACGACGAGGTGTGCCAGAAGCTTTGCCATGACCTGGAGCAGCTAGTCAACCCGGAGACGGGCAACCGGGCGGTGAAACGGGCGGTGCGAGTCAGCGACATTTACGCGGGCGATCGCCTCTACGACCTGCCGGACATTGTGATCCAGTGGGCCGAAGACGGCCTGATTCATCACCTGCACCATCCCAAATTTGGCACGGTGTCGGGCCACGACGTCATCCGTAAGGCTCAGCATTCCGAGGATGGGTTTGTGATTGCGGCAGGGCAGCACATTCGTCCGGGCGCGTCCATCGTCGGGAGCAGCACGATGGATCTCGCGCCGACCCTGCTTTACCTGCTGGGTCAGCCCGTCCCCGAGGCCCTGGATGGTCGGGTGCTGCTGGAACTCATCGACGACACCTTTCAGCAGGATCGCCCGGTGCAGCGCAGCGGCCAGTCGCCGGTGATCCCCGAAGAAATCAAGCTTTAGCCTATGAGAATTCTGCTGATCAACGACTACGCGACCCCGGCGGGCGGTGCCGAGCTGCTGATGTTTGCCCTGCGGGATGAACTGCGGCGGCGGGGGCACGATGCTCGCCTGTTTGCCAGTAGCGCCCAGGTGGGTCGTCAGGCCCGATTAGCAGACTACGAGTGTTTGGGCACGACCTCCAGCTTTCGGACGCTGTTGCAAAGTTACAACCCCTGGGCTAAACGCCGCCTGCGCCAGGTTTTGCAGGAATTTCGGCCCGATGTTGTCCATATCAAGATTTTTCTGACACAGCTCTCGCCTTCAATTCTGTCGCTGCTCCAAACCGTTCCCTGTTTGTATTACGTGGCCTGGTATCGCCCGGTCTGTCCTAAAGGGGGCAAGACTTTGCCGGATGGCAGCCCCTGCCGCGATCGCTACGGGGTCGCCTGTTATCGCCACGGCTGTTTACCTCTGCACGACTGGCTGCCGCTGATGGCGCAAATGCAGCGGTGGCAAGAACTGCGTCACTGCTGCGATCAAATCATTGCCAACAGTCAGGCCGTCAGGCACAGTTTAGAGAGGGAAGGCATTGCGACGGACGGCGTAATTGGCTGCGGCATTCCCGAGCGTCCCGCTCGCCCCCCGCTGACCGCACCGCCAACGGTGGCTTTTGCCGGACGGCTGGTGTGGGAAAAGGGGGTAGATGTGCTGCTGAAGGCGTTTGGGCTCGTCCGAGTTCACTGTCCTGAGGCGCGGCTGATTATCGCCGGGGATGGTCCAGAGCGCGATCGCCTTCAGGCTCAGGTGAACCAGTTGGGCCTGGCGGAGGTCGTCACCCTACCGGGACATCTGCCCCGCGCCGAAATGGAGCAGCGGTTTGACCAGGCCTGGGTACAGGTGGTGCCCTCCCGCTGGGCGGAACCCTTTGGGATGGTGGCGGCGGAAGCCATGATGCGCGGGACAGCGGTGGTTGCCAGCGGGTCTGGAGGGCTGCTAGAAGTGGTACAAAATGGTCACACTGGGCTGCTGGTGCCCCCTGAATCCGTTGATTCCCTGGCCCAGGCCCTGCTGACGCTGCTGCGCGATCGCCCCCTGGCTGAAAAAATGGGACAGGCCGGGCGAGCCGTGGCCCTGGCGCAATTCAGCGAAACCGTCTTCGTCAATAAGTTTATCCATCAGTACGAGACTCTGCTTCAAACCCCTGCTCCTGCCAATCGGAGGCCAGCCTATGTCACCAACCCCTAATCCTCTCGTCATTCTGGGTCTGGATGCCGGAGACCCGGACCTGATTCAGCAATGGGTGCAGGCGGGCGACCTGCCCCACATTGCCGCTCTAATGGGGCGCGGCTGCTGGGGACGGGTCACGGGTCCAGAACTGGTGTTTGAAGATGGCGTCTGGGTCAATCTCTTTAGCGGCAGCTCCGCTGGCACCCACGGCTACCACTACTATCGACAGTTACAAAAGCCCGGCAGCTATGGGCTCCAGCCCGTCTGGGGACCAGACTTCGAATGCCCGGCCCTCTGGTCGTTCTTGCAAAATAACCAGCGGGTGGCGCTGCTCGACGTGCCCGAAGTACTGCCCATTGCGGCCCTGAACGGCATCCAACTCGCCGACTGGGCGGTCCATCGCCCCCTGGTGCCCCCCTCGGCCCAGCCCGCCCCCCTGCTGCGCCAGGTCAGGCGCAGTTTTGGCCCGCAAATCAACATCCACGAAGACTTTGAGGGCGACCTGACAACCGATCAGGCCATCCACCGTCGCCTACTACAGCGGGTACAAAAGAAAGGTGAACTCGTCCGTCAACTCTGGGCGCAGGACGCCTATGACCTGATGGTGGCGGTGTTCGCGGAGTCCCACACGGGTGGGCATCAGCTCTGGTCCTACCAGACGGCTGCTGATTCTCCGTTGCAGGACGGGCTGCGGCGCATCTACCAGGCGATCGACTGCGAAATTGGGCTAATTTTGCAGCAACTCCCTGAGAATGCCAATGTCTTTGTGGTGTCGCCCCTGGGTCTGCAAGACCAGTATCCGACCGGGGGGCTGATGGCCGACTTTTTGCTGAAGCTGGGCTATCGAGCCACGCCAGAACCAACAGAGCAGCCGCTGTCCCTCAGCCCAATGGCCTTACTGCGGCGCATTTTGCCAGAGTCTCTGCGGATTGCCCTGAGCCAGTTTTTGCCCCGAGAAACGCGGGAACGTCTGCTGTCTGACCAGTTCCAAGGCAGTACCGACTGGTTGAAAACGACGGTATTCATGATTCCGTCGGAGTTCACCAGCTACCTGCATGTCAATCTTAAAGGGCGGGAACCGATGGGCATTGTGGAGCCCGGAGCCGACTACGAAGCCCTGTTGCAGCGCCTGGAGGCGGACCTGCGGCAATTGGTTGATCCCCGCAGTGGCGAGCCTGCTGTGCAAGAGGTCATCCGCCCTCGGCATCTGTTTGGAGAAACGGCCCATCCCACCCTACCGGACGTCGTCGTCAAATGGCGATCCAGCAATTACTTCATGGCCGAGGTGAAGCATCCCCAGGCCCTTCTGCGGCAGGAGAAGCCCGAATTTTTCCGGGGTAGCGACCACAATCAGGCGGGCTTTATGATCGCAGCAGGACCAGATATTCAGGCTGAGGGGGCGATCGCTGACATTCCCCTCCGAGACCTCGCCCCTACCTTTTTGACGCTGATGAAACAGCCCTTGCCAGCGGCCATGCCCGGACAGTGCTCCGATATTCTCGCTTTGATCGCTCGATAATCCTTCCCAGAGCGCACGGCTGTGTGCCCCTACAGCCAACCTGTAGAGCACCGTCCACCCGCTTCCTATCCCCCCTTTCACCCCATGGAACCTCTCGCCCAGCCCAATCGCGAACAACTCAGCTTTGCCGCCAGGCTTACAGCCCTGTGGTCCCGCCACGGTCAGCGACTACTCCAGGTCGGCATCGGCCTGATGATTGCCGCTGCTCTGTGGCGACTGGGATTAGAACTGCCCCGGCTGATCTGGGGCCAGGGCGAGTTTGACGCCGTAGATTTAATTGGTCGCCACACGGAGGTCCATCTCTGGTTTGCGGAACTGCCCGTCTATGGCGCAGTTGATGACGGCGACTATCCTCCCGCTAGCTACACCATGCTATGGCCCCTATTAGGCTGGCTTGACCTCACGACCGTCCGATATTTTTGGGCTCTGATAACCCTCGCTATGCTTTGCTGGCTGGCCTGGTTGGGTCTTCGTGAGAGCCGGGCCACAACCGCTTGGGAAAAGGTATTTATAGCGCTCATGCCCTTTGCTCTCTACCCGGCCAGCGCCGGAATTCGCGTTGGGCAACTGGCCACCCATGTGATCCCCCCCTTAGTCATGGGCCTCTTGCTAATGCAGCGATCGCCCCAATCCTCCCACCGACCAGCTTATTGGCAATTGAGCGGCGATATTGTAGCAGCGGCCATGGTTGTTTTTGCTTTAGTCAAGCCTACGGTGTCGGCCCCATTTTTTTGGATAGTGTGTTTTATGCCGAGACGCTGGCGACCATTCTGGTTGGTGAGTTTTGGCTATCTAGCAGCAGCCTTGGTAGCAACTTACTTTCAGGATGGCAACTTGCTATCGCTCCATAGCGATTGGCTAACTCACGCTAGCACTCAACTCGGTACGCGGGGGCATGCCAACATCCACACCTGGCTCGAAGCCGTTGGCCTGTCGGATTGGATGCTGCTGGCATCCCTACTCTTGCTGGTGGCTACCGGGATATTTACGTGGCGATATCGCCAGGTTGACCCCTGGATTTTGATGGGTGTTGCTGCACTGGTATCCCGTTTCTGGACAGACCATCGCATGTTTGATGACTTGCTGATTTGGGTGCCCATGATTGCTCTGTATCGATTAGCAAAAATAACACCTTCAGAGCGATCCATTTGGGGGCAGCCCACTCCATTCATGGCGGCGGTTCTCTTCACTCTCAATTGGTTTGCCCTGATGGCCCCAGCGCGGTTTTTGAGTAACCCTCTGCCGCTGTCTTCTCCCCTGGAAATCGCCATTAAAGCTGGACACGTGATTATCTGGTTGACCTGTCTCCTCTTTTTTGGGGTATTAGCCCATCAACAGGCCGTTGAGGAGGCCACATGAAGTCCACTGCGACCCACACCAATCGGCAAATTCTGGATGGCACCGTCTGGGTGTTTCTAGCAGAGGGTCTGATTTTACCCACCGGACTAATTACCGCTGGGTTTCTGACGCGCCAGCTTGGACCGGAAGGCTATGGTCTGTTTACCCTGGCCTCGGTGATCGTGGCCTGGATCGAGTGGAGCATTACCTCGATCTTCAGCCGCACAACGATCAAGTTTGTGGGAGAAGCCGACGACTGGCGACCCGTTGGGGCGTTGGTGATGCAGCTGCATCTGGCGGTGAGCGTGGGGGTGACTCTGCTGGTGTGGCTGCTGGCTCCGGCGATCGCCTCTGGTCTGAATGAACCCGTCCTGGGTCAATACCTGCGGCTGCTGGCGCTGGATATTCCCATTTTCAGTCTGGCCAGTGCCCAGCGCAACATCCTGATTGGCATGGGGCAATTTCGGCAACGGGCGGTGGCTACCGCTGGTCGCTGGACCCTGCGGTTAGTGCTGATTGTGGTGCTGGTCGAGCTGGGATTCTCAGTACAGGGGGCAATTCTAGGCAGCATCGGCGCATCCCTGACGGAATTGCTGATTACCCGCTACTTTGCCCCGACCCCCTGGCTGCGGCGATCGCACTATCCGATTCGCCCCCTATTTGGCTACGCCCTACCGCTGTTTGCCTTCGCCATGGCCATGCGGCTCTACGACAAGCTTGACCTGCTGATGCTAAAAGCGCTGGGCGGTTCTGCGGAACAGTCCGGCATTTATGGTGCTGCTCAAAACCTGGCATTTATTCCCACCATCCTCAGCATTTCCTTCTCGCCGCTGCTGCTCTCCAGCCTCAGTCGGCTCCTTGCCGCTGGCGAGGTCGCCTCTGCCAAACAGCTCGCCCGTCACGCTCTGCGCCTGGTCATTGGGCTACTGCCCATCGGAGCCGTCACCATGGCCACCGCCCCTGCGATCGTCAGCCTGATTTATGGCGACGAATTTCTACCCACCGCCCCAATTCTGTCGCTGCTGATTTTCAGCGCCCTGGGGCTGATGATGATCTCCGTCGGCACCACCATCCTGATCGCCGCCGAACGACCGAACTGGCCCGTTCTCATCACCCTGCCCATGGTGCCCCTGGCGGTGCTGGGACACCAGCAGTTCATTCCAACTTTGGATGCTATCGGCGCAGCCCTGGTCACTACAGGGGTAGCCGGGCTTGGCGCGATCGCCATCCTGATTGCCGTTTACCTGCGCTGGCAGATCACTCCTCCTGCCGCTACCCTGGCTCGAAGCCTGCTGGTTTGCCCTGCTATCTATGCTATTGCAGCCTACTGGTCGGTCACCGGGTTCTGGCTGCTGCCAAAATTGCTGCTGCTGGCGATGCTGATTCCGCTGCTGTTTGGAATTCTGGGGGAATTTAGTCGGAGTGAGATTGGGTTGGTAAAGGAGATGGTGGTGGGGATGGGACCCAAGGACTGGTACCGGACAACAGATGACAAGTAACAAATGACAAATAACAAGTAACAACTATGCCCACCCCCCTTACCTTCTCCATCATCATTCCCTCCTACTGCCGCCCTCAACGGCTCAATCACTGTTTGAAAGCGATCGCCCAACTCGACTATCCTCGCGATCGCTTCGAGGTCGTGGTGGTGGATGACGGCAGTGATCCCCCTTTGAATGCAGTAGTCGATCCGTGGAAATCAGTGATCCCCGTCAGGCTGATTCGTCAGGCCAATGCCGGACCTGCTGCCGCTCGTAATGCGGGTGCTTTCCAGGCCAGAGGCGAATTTCTAGTCTTTACCGATGACGATTGTGCCCCAGCAGTGGACTGGCTCCAGCAGTTAGAACTTCAGACCAAGCAGTTTCCAGATCATTTGATTGGTGGGCGAACGCTGAATGCCTTAGCTGAGAACTTGTACTCAACTGCCAGTCAGTTTCTGATTGACTATTTGTATGAGTACTACAACGTTCGATTAGGGCAGGTGACATTCTTTGCCTCTAATAACTTTGCGGTGCCCGCTGCTCGCTTTCGAGAATTAGGCGGTTTTGATGTGACGTTTCCCCTGGCGGCAGGTGAAGATCGGGAATTTTGCGATCGCTGGCTACATCACAGGCATGCTATGGCTTATGCCCCTGAGATGCAGATTAACCACGCCCATCACCTGAGTTTGGCGGCGTTCTGGCGGCAGCATTTTAACTATGGTCGGGGTGCTTTTCATTTTCATCAGGTCCGCAGCCAGCGGCAATCGGAACCGATATGGGTTGAACCGCTGATGTTTTACTGGAATCTGCTGGTGTATCCACTAGCGCAAGACCAGGGCTGGCAGGCTCCGCTACTTTCAGGTTTGTTTTTGCTCTCTCAGGTGGCGAACGTTGTAGGCTTTTTTCGGCAGAAACGCCAGTCTCTCCCCAGTTCCTCGGCTAACTTGGCTGGTAGTGCTTGAGTTCAGCGCAGCACCAGACAATTAATTATGTTGAAGCCTGTTTTTGATCCCGAGCACAGTACCCCAAAAAGCCCAGCAATCCCAACCAGGTCACTATCTGAAAGGTTTGGAATGCTCCACTGAGCCAACCTGCGGCCTCTAGCAAATTAGCTGGCATTATGGCTGCAACGTAGGCCATCACGAATAAACCGCCAGCCGCTCTGGCTTGCCAGAGGGTTTTCTGCAATCTTGGAGGATGGGTAATCGCCGAGCCACAAGATGCTGAGTCGGTAAACCCACTGGACTGGGCCGTCAGCCGCTGATATACCCGAAAGGTCGCGATCGTGGGTAGCAAAATGAGCATGTCGTCGTAGATACGGTGATAAGTCCACAGTCGGGCAATAATTGCACAAACCCCCAGCAGCAACCAAATCTCGACGTTGCGATACCAGCAAATCCAGAGCCCTAACGCGATTACCATCCCCAGGGTCAGGGGGGTATTGAGTTCAAAGTCGCCGATGTAGCTTAGCAGGGGGTAATTATCCAGGTTAGTGTTGGCCTCTAACCACGCCAGTAAGCTGTTCTGGTTGGCATATCCCCCGGTCTGGGCACCAAATTCAGCTCCGATCGCGGCCTGTTGAAACCACTGCTGCATAAGTGCGATCGCGCCCTCAGCTTGAAACGCTGAAGCCCAGAGGGTAAGGACTCCGTAGCCCACCAACACCAGTGGGGCTGGCCAATAGCGCCTACCCATGCTCGCAAAGAGCACTATCCACAAAAATGGGGCTGATACATTGGGCTTGATCAGCGCCACCACCATGAAGGCTGCTCCCCAAACTAATGAGGTTCTCTGAGTGCCCCGGTGTAACAGCAGTGTGCTAGCAATGAGCAACGGTATCACAAAGACCGTCAACTGCCCGTTGCCGATGCCAGTTCGGGTGGCATAAAAAATGGGCAGAAAGCCCATCAATACTTTCTCATGCCAGGCGTCAGCTTTGCTCTCTCTGATGACCACAAAAACTAGCCAAATCAGTGCCAGAACGCTGAATATAGCCCAGAACACACGGGCTACAGGTACCGTCGGCCAACCTAAGACTGGCCACAGCATCAAATAGCTGGCAGGAGGATACACCGCACTGGGCAGTACTCCATAGGTTGGGGCTCCCGAAAACCAGAGCTGAACCGCTTCATAAAAGATCTTGAGGTCGATCGCCCCAGAAAGCCCTTGTGCCCAAATGAGTCGCCCCAACTCCTTGAGCAGGCGATTGAGACACGACACTCCCAGCAGTCCGATAATAATTAGCCAGACTTTATCCCGCCGATCAGTCCGTAAACCCCAAGTACTTGTCATAGCTGACGTTTACGCTTCCTTGCGCTCTAATAAGTCGTTGTCGTGAATTGAAATCGCTGACTGCAACTCAACTTGTCATATTCAAGCTAGGGAGTTTAGTAATCTAAAGCGGGCGATCGCGCTATCTTGTCTACCTTAAGGGATAGGACCCTGAGCAAGTGTAGTAAATGTTCTTTTACTGGACAGTCATAAGTTTGCATCGTGTTTGCTAAAGAGGCCAGGTTGTTGTCATCGGCGTTTGGGAGATTGGGCTTTTAGCTGCCAGTAATTTAGGGAGAAGTAGAGCCTGTCTGC
>Ga0008836_100409_pt1 | contig 29763 bp, 16 predicted proteins | sample HotLakConsUCCR28_FD_62214 | JGI IMG/M metagenome (GOLD analysis project Ga0008836, IMG submission 62214) | Hypersaline microbial mat communities from Hot Lake, Washington, USA - Hot Lake Consortium UCC-R28 (Hybrid Assembly) ... | reverse complement strand
GCCGAGCAGGTCGTGACGCTGTTCCGCGACGCCTACAACATCCCGCTGGTGCATGTGCAGGCTCAGGAAACCTTCCTGGAGGAGCTTTCCGGCATCAGCGATCCCGAGCAGAAGCGCAAGATCATCGGGCGGCTGTTCATCGATGTGTTCGAGGCGGAAGCGAAGAAAATCGGCGGCGCGAGCTTCCTCGCCCAGGGCACGCTCTATCCGGACGTGATCGAGAGCGTCTCCTTCACCGGCGGCCCCTCGGTCACGATCAAGAGCCACCACAATGTCGGCGGTTTGCCCGAGCGCATGAACATGAAGCTCGTCGAGCCGCTGCGCGAATTGTTCAAGGACGAGGTGCGCGATCTCGGCCGCGAGCTCGGCCTGCCCGACAAGTTCGTCGGTCGCCATCCCTTCCCCGGCCCCGGCCTGGCCATTCGCTGTCCCGGCGATATCACGGCTGAGAAGCTCGGTATCCTGCGCAAGGCCGATCTGATCTATCTCGAGGAAATCCGCCGCGCCGGCCTCTATGACGAGATCTGGCAGGCCTTCGCCGTGCTCCTTCCCGTGCGCACCGTCGGCGTGATGGGGGATGCCCGCACTTACGATTATGTCTGCGCCCTGCGCGCCGTCACCTCGGTGGATGGCATGACGGCGGATTTCTACCCGTTCGACATGAAGTTCATCGGTCGCGTCGCCACCCGCATCATCAACGAGGTCAACGGCATCAACCGCGTCGTCTACGATATCACCTCGAAGCCGCCGGGGACGATCGAGTGGGAGTGAGGGCCCTGCGGCGATGACGCACTGGCGGGTCACCTGGCTGCTTCTGGCTGGCGGTATCAGCATCTGGCTGGCCTGGCTCTACATTTCCCCGCATTTCAACACCTATCCCGAGCAGGATGATTGCAGCTTCGGCCCGGTTTCGAACGAACGCTATCGCGAATTGCTGGCGCTGGCGCGGCAGCATCAGGCCAGCGGACGCTGGTCGCGTCTGCGGGGCGATGGCCGCGACATGAACGAGAACTTGCAAGGCCGCCTCGACGATATCATGGACGGGATGGACTCGATCTACGAACGCATCGCCGCCACGCATGCCGTGATGCGGGCGCTCGGGGCATATTACCGTGCCACGGTTCCGGATTCCGAGGATGCATTCGAGAGTGCAAGGCGCAGATCAAACTGGACTGAGTTTGGCAGTGTTGGTTTCGTCTATTTTCTGGATGTTCATCGGATTGGTGGCTTTGCACCAATATTGCGGGATGCAAGAATAGGTGTTTCATTCATTGCAGATAAAGAACAACTTGCGGCATGGCGTAAGAAAGAAAACAATACCTTCACCGTCACGATAAATTACCCATTCACAATATTCAAAAGATCTTTGCGCCCTCTTAGCTCATATCCGCCAAGCGCGCAATATCACAAGACATGTCCTGCCGTGCCTGGCCCTGAATGGCTCATGGATTATGAGCAATGGCTCGCTGACACTCAAAATGATCGGAATGACTGATGATCACTGAACGCCGCATCTTTCTCGAATCCAAGCCCGTTACTGGTTCTGGTGCTGGACATCTCTATCTGGTTTTTCGTGATGTCACATTCGATAATGGTGAATTTATCGCGGTCGTCAACCAAACCGATTCTGTCATTCGGGGTGGGCCGGCAGGCGACATGGGAAACTACTCTGACCTCGGCACTCAAACTGGTTTTCTCCGCGATAGCGGTGACGCTTATGGTCTTCCCAACGGCGACCATTCTGATCTCACCCCCGAAGACCGCAACAGCCTCGACATTACCGCCCTTCTGCTTGGGTCTGGCGTCTATTCGGATGCTCACGCCGCATGGGCGGGAATGACGGCTTTTGCAATCGCCTTGAGTGAGGAATACCGCTACGAATTGCCGACAATGGGCGGGAATATCCATGTCGCCAATTCCAACGCCACCATTCTCTCCGTCCTCAACCATGCCGGTCTCGACGTGCGCAGCATCGAAACTGCCGATGGCTCCAGCTACGTTGATGACACAAGGTATTGGGGGCATCCCGGCGCGGACAAGGATGCGCCCACGCTGTTGGGATCGGGTGACACCGCACCCGCAATGGCCGCGTGAGTAGTTGCTAACAGAGCATTGATACTTTGGATTGTTTTTTCGGGTTGGCGGGTTAAGGTTCGGTGGTTGCTCCGGGCGGGCAGTGCGTGGGGAGAATCGGCGGGATGGTTTTGGTTGCGGAGCGTGGGAATGACGGGGCGGCGCGATGAGCGGGTTCTGGCGCTTTTTCCGCTATGGGTTGCTTACGATCGCCGCGCTCGTTGCGATATTGATCACGATGCCGTTCATCTGGTTGGCGTCAGGGTTCATCTATCAGTCTGTGTTTCGCTATACGCACCATTACCGCCTGGTGCTGGAGATCGAGGATCATGGCGAGATCCGCAAAGGCTCCAGCGTGATCGGTGTCAGCATTTCGCCGATTCCGCCGTGGAACCCAAAACTACTCGACTCACCCCGCGTATCCGTTCGCGGCGAGGCCGTGGTGGTGGAACTGTCGACCGGGCAGGTCGTGGTGGCGACGCTGCGGCATGGTCCTACGGGAAACGGTAATTTGCTGGTAACCCTTGCCTCACGCGCTCTGGGTAAACCGCCGTCACAGGGCTACAAGGATGCACCGAACTGGGATGGCTCTGCAGAACTGACTGGTTCTCTTTTGCCTCTCATCGTCACCTTCGACGACATTAATGACCCGTACTCGCTTCGCGCGGTGCCACCCGAAGAGTTTGTCAGAAGGTTTGGGCCCAGAATCCAGTTTCGCCGAATGCTGCTGGAAATGACTTCTGATCCCGTCACTCGTGAAATTGAGCGAAAGCTGCCGTTTCTCGAAACACGCCGCGACGAACTGGCCTCTCTGTATGGCAGGCCAATTCTAATCCCAAATCTAAGCAAATTCATACGAGGTCAGTAATGTCAGCCCCGCAATTAGATGATGATGTCTTTGCAGCGCTCTTGGCTCTTGACGCTTATAATCGTGAATATCAGCAGGGCGTCGAGCTTGACCCTACGATGACCGGGCTGGGGCATGCGACGTTCCTAATGGATGTCGATCAAATTGATGGCGCGCCAAGCTCCTTCTACGCCCGCGCCTATACCTATAACGGCGAGATCATCATCAGTTATCGCGGGACGGATGAGCGTGCTGCCGATATGTGGCATGGTTACGGTCTTGGCGGCGGTGGCGTGAATGGGGCACAGGCGGAGCTCGCACTGGAATTCTACAACGAAGTCAGGGATGAAGCGGGCGAGAGTGCCTCGATCAGCACGACGGGGCATTCGCTGGGCGGCGGGCTGGCCGGGTTCGTGGCCGGGTTGCACGGCCTGACGGCGATGACTTTCGATACGATGACATATATCACCGGCGCAAACTACATTTACGATCTGGTCTCACAGCCAGTTCATATCGAACCGGGCATTCAAGCCTATGCCGATGCATGGAGAGCGCTCGTCTACGGCACCGGGTCTCCGAACGCGCCGGATTTCTCCAATATCCAGGGCTATTTCGTCGAAGGCGAAGTTCTGGAGGGTGCGCTGCCTGCCCGCACAGAGAGCGCCTACGATCTCACCTCCATCTCGCATGAATCCGAGCTCGGCATGAACGCGTTGCACAGCCAGTCATTGCTGACGCTGCTGCTCTATGGCGAGAAGCAGGTGGGCGGGGACAATGCGGACTGGCAGGGGGCGAAGGGTGAGCTGGTGACGGCCCTGTTCGATGACGATGTCGGCGAGGCTGCCGGAGCGGAGCGCATCGACGGTACGAATAAGGACGAAGAAAAATACGCCGACATCCTGCGCACGACGCTCGCTTATTCGATGATCGACGGGGGTACCTATCATTTCGGGGATAGCGGCATCCATGCCTTGTTCGACGATGCCGGCGATCTCGGCGCCGCGCTGAACACGCCCGGCGTGACCGACAATCTCGCACGCGCGGCGCAGGCGCTGGCGCAGAGCTTCACGCAATATGCCGGCCAGCTCGCCATCGGCAAGGTGATGGCCGGTCAAGGCAGTCCCGAGCGCGACGGCATCCTCACCCGCGCCGCCGACGGCTCCACGCTCAGCGTCGATTACAGCCAGACCCGCTGGCGCGACGGCATGGACGGCACCGACCCCGACCGCATCGTCGGACGCGAGATGCTGATCGACAGCGTGATCGGGGCGGGGGAGAATGCCGAGGCTGCCAATGACGAGATGGCGCCACCCCTCGCAGCGTGAGTGGTTCTTAACAGATCATTAAAATTCTGGATTGTTTTTTCGGATCGATGGGGTACGAATTGACGATACCATCAAGCGTCGAGGAGTGGGGTAGTGGTTGTGCGGCTGAAAGGGTTATTGCCATCGTTCTGGCCGGGTGTGGCGGCGTTGATGCTGATGATGGCGCTCGCGAGCGCGCCGGCCCGGGGCGATGCAGTGCCGGGCATGGTTGCTGCGCCTGACCGCCATCTCTCTTATGATCCGTCGCCCGTCACAGTGCGGTTCGTTTACGAGGACGGTACGCGCGATCTGCTGATTCCGCGCAAGTATATCGTTTTCGCATCCGGCGAATTTTCCAGCCGCGACGGGCCGATCCCGGATCTGATCGAAACAAAATCAGTCAAGCTCGTGCTGACCTATCCCGATGGCGAGGCATGGACCGTTGCGATACGTGAATACATGGGCGAACACGGCGTGAGCGCGCACAGGGCTGCCGATGAGATGCGTGACAGGATGCATATCGTACAGTTGCGACCGACCAATAACTTCATCGACCTTGGTGTTGCCCGTAACGATTTTCGTATCCGTGACCTTGAAGGCTCTATCGGCGAATTTGGCCTGAAAGAATTCGAAATAAGCCGTGGAAATCAGCAATTCTTTCTTGGATCTGAAGATGACGAATTTCTTAGAATTGTTTGTTATAATCCCAAGAATCCGGGATGGTTTTGCAAGTATGATGCCCGATTGACACAAAATATTGTATTTAGTGCTGACTTCGTCGACCTGCGCATTTTCGGCGGGCGCGAATTCGCCAATAACCGCATGCGCATGATCAAGCGCACCCTGTGCACCTTCACTGAATCCTGCTGACCGGAGATCGAGTCATGTCGAATGTCGTACTCACCATGGCTGATGTCGATGCCATGACTGCGATCCTGGATAGTGGTGACCGTGCGGGTGCTTATCTCTACTATTACAATATCATCAGGGACGTCGACCGTGATGCGGCTGATCAGATCCTGATGCAGATGCAGATCACGACCTATAGCGGCTTCTTCGGAGGCGCCGCGCTGATCGGGAATTCCATTGCGAAAGACAGCAATCCGGATCTCTATCCGGAGACGCTGGATATTTTTTCGGAGCAGATTTTGCGTGGATTGATTACAGAGATTTCTCTACGCATTGAAGATGGACAATCCGGCGTCCTGACAGCGGATGATATTCGCAACGCTGATCATGGCGTCTGGGATTCCATGCAGATGGGGAACTATTTCCCCGGCAATATCCAGTTTCCGTATAATGACTCGGTCTTCTATTCTGAAGGCACGATGACGGCGATGCTGGCGGGGTTACAGCTGACTTTCGGGTCGCGCGTCGGCAACAGGGCGGAGCATTTCACGGGCAGCGGCTATGTGGTCGACGATGCCACCGATTACCTTTTGATCCGTAACGCTGACGGCATCATCGTCTATGTCGAAGACAAGCTCGGCCTCGTCGATGATGCGACCAACGGCATGCATGAGAACCCGGGTCAGGTGGTCCTCACGGCGGGAATGGATGCGCTTGCGTCCATCGCCCGTATCGCCCTCGCCTTCCCCAAGCTCGCCCTCGGCGTCAGCGCCGGCCTGCTTTCCGCCTTCATCGGGGCCGTCTCCGTCATCCAGTCGAACGATGCCGCAGCCCAGGCTGCGGGTGTGGGCATCGGCAAGCTGTTATCCTCGGTGACCGACGAGATCGAATACGATGCCACGGCTGCGGCGGTCTTCAAGAAATATGTCGGCGCAGACGGTGTCTCCGCCGATCCGAATGCGACCCTGCCCGAACAGTTCGTCTGGGATGATTTTGGTATCATCCTGCGCTCGCAGGGCAGCTTCATCGCCGATGATGACCCGGACATCATCATCGGTTTCAATGATTCCGTGAACCATGCCGGAAGCGGCGAGGATATCCTCGTCGGCTTCGGCCAGTCCAGCAATCACGGCGGCGCCGGCAGTGACTGGCTGTTCGCGAAGGATCAGGCGGAGGTCCATGGTGGCGGGGCCAATGATATTCTTGTCGGTGTCCAACAAGCTGAACTTGATGGCGAAGACGGGGATGACTGGATCTTCCATTTCGGCAACGGTGTCGCTGATGGCGGTGCGGGTGATGACGTGCTCGTGTCCATCGGTGGCCAGCGTGAAGGCGACAATATTCCGACGCTGCGCGGCGGCGCAGGTGATGACTGGCTGATCTCGATCAATAATGACTTTTCTATCCTCGTCGGCGGCGAAGGCGAAGATGTTCTCGTCAGTACTGGCGGTGAAACGCATATGTGGGGCGGTGACGGCACCGGCGCGCCGGATGGTGAAGAAGACTGGTTCGTCGTTTCCAATGGTGCGTTCGTTCGCGATGCCGGCTATGAAGATAAAGCATTTTGGGACGGCTTCCGCCTGACAGGCGGCATGCAGATGAGCTGGATGGAATCCGGCTGGGCCTATTCAATGCCAGTCGCGACAGCATTCATGGGAATGCCCGGAATCTTCGGCAACCTGATCGCCGCTACCTTGTTGCAGGTCACGGTGATACCGCCGATGAACTTCCGCTACGGCATGTCCGAAAGCGGCCAGTTGATCATCCAGCATGCGCGCGGGCGCGGCGGGCAGGCGGTGATCGAGGATTATGATCTCGACCTCGAGACCGGCGCGGCGACGGGCGGGGTCGTGGTCTTCAGGCAGGAGATCGGGAAATCGTCGCTGGCGGAGTTTCGCAATTACATCGAACTGAGCATCCGCGCGGGTTTTGCCGGCGGCTATACCGGCACGGATCCGCTGGTGCTCGATCTCGACGGGGACGGGCTCGATCTGACCCGGCGCGAGCGCGGGGATGTCCATTTCGATCTCGGCGGCGAGGGTTTTGCGCGCCACACTGCCTGGGTGGGAGCGAGCGACGCGCTGCTGGTGCGCGACATCAACGGCAATGGCCGCATTGATGATATCTCGGAACTGTTCGGCAATGCCACCATCTCCGGCTTCACCGAGCTCGCCGCGCTCGATTCCAACGCCGATGGCGTGATCGATGCCGGTGACGCCGGTTTCGACACGCTGATGATCTGGCGCGACCTCGACCAGAACGGCGAGAGCGATGCGGGCGAATTGCAGACCCTCACGGAGGCCGGCATCGCCTCGCTCTCGCTGACCACCGGCGATCCGGAGGTGACGGATGTCAACGGCAACACCATCCGCGAGGTGGCGGGCTTCACCCGCAGCGACGGCACCACCTCGACCATCGCCGATGTGCTGCTCGACAACGACCCCACCAATACACGCTATCTCGGCGATACCAGCGTCTCCGCAGCCGCAGCCGCGCTGCCGGCGCTGAAGGGCTTCGGCCGCGTCACCGATCTGCGCGTGGCGATGACCGACGATGCCGCGCTGCTGGCGCAGGTCACGGCCTTCGCCGATCTCCCCGTCGGCACCTCCTGGGCGGATCTGCGCGCGGATGCCGAGGCGATCCTGTATCGCTGGGCGGGGGTGGACGGCGTCACCGCCGATGCGATGGGCACGGATTTCGACACGCGCAAACTCGCCTTCCTCGAAACCTATTTCGGACTCGAACTGACCCCGCGCGACGCGGCCGGCGTGCCGATCGGCAACAATCTCGCCGAGCTTGTCGAGAGCTGGGATGCCGCCCTCGACAAGGCCACGGCGCGCCTCGCGGTGCAGGGGCCGCTCGCGGCGCAGTTCGCGGGGGTCAGCTATAGCGAGGGGCGCGACCGGCTGCAGGCGGAGGGGCCCGCAGCACTCGCGGATGCCTTTTCGTCTGCGCTGGCACAACTCCCCACTGACGCGACTGCGGCGCAGCAGGCCTGGGATGCCCTGTGGGGGCCGCTCCTGCAGCACGTCACCGAGGCCATGCGCCGCGCCGACGGGATCGACGTGCGCCATGACTATATCGTGCAGGGGCTGGTTACGGCGCTGGAGACGACGCCCTCGGCGCTCGACCTCGCGACGCTGGCGGCGGGGATCGGCATTGCCGATCTGCGCATCGGTGATGCCGGCGCGACCACGCTTTCACGCGCCGGGGCGAGCGGGTCGATCGTCTATGTGGCCGATGGCAGCGACCAGGTCTTCAATGGCGGTACGGGCCAGGATGTCTACGTGTTCGGCGCGGATTTCGGGCAGAACGTGATCAACGATGCGGAGGGCCGCCAGTCCGGCGACCGCATCCGCCTCGCCATGCACAATCCGGATGATGTGGCGATCACCCGCGACGGGATCGATCTCGTCATCTCGGTGATCGGCACGAACGACCGGATCACGGTCACCGGCCATTTCGAGACGCCGCTGGTTGCCCTGAGCGGCATGCCGATATCCCCTGATCGCGCCATCGAGGAGATCCAGTTCGCCGACGGCACGGTCTTCGAAAGCGGAGACATCGCGGCGGCGGTCGGTCTCGGCACGGATGGCGACGACGTCATCATGGGCACGGGCAAGGCCGACGAGATCGAGGGCCTGCTCGGCGACGACCTTCTGATGGGTGGCGATAACGGCGACATCTATTTCTATGCTCGCGGCGACGGCAACGACACGATCCACGACATCATGACGAATCCGCTGCTGAACGCACCGGACTCGATGATCTTCCTCGACGGCATTCGCGCCGGCGACGTCACTTTCAGCCGCGATGGCGACAGCGATGATCTGGTGATCAGCTTTGCGTGGACGGGAGATTCGATCACGATCACCGATCAGTTCGAATATTCGTCGCTGGGTTACGGAAAATTCGCGCTCAACAGCCGGATCGAGCATTTCTTCTTCCGTGACGGCCCGGTCTATAGCTGGCAGGAAGTCCAGCAGATGGTCATTGCCGGTCAGACCACCGACGGTGATGACGAGATCTTCGGTTTCGGCACCGACGACGTGTTCGAGGCCAGCTCCGGCAACGACGTGATCCGGGGCATGGATGGTGGCGATACCTACCATTTCGGCCATGGTTCGGACCACGATACCATCATCGAAGGTTCCCGCTTCCCGGAGACCTTCATCTCGGGACTGGTCGATACCGATTGGGGATCGAACGACAAGGTCGTGTTCGGCTCGGGCATCACCGTCGACGACGTCACCTTCGCGCGCCTCGGAGAAGAGCCTGACCTCCAGATCACACTGGCCGGTAGCGAGACCGACAGCCTGACCATCAAGGGGCAGTTCGACGGGGTGAAGCTCGACCTGTTCAATCTGCTCGGCATCGCCTGGTTCGACCGGATCGAGGAATTCCATTTCGAGGACGGCACCGTGCTCGACTGGGAAGACGTGATGAGCATCGTCACGACCGGCACGGATGGCGACGATGCGATCTACGGCGCGCTCTATCCCGATTTCATCGATGGCGGCGCCGGCAACGACTACCTCTCCGGCGGCGATGACGGCGATACCTATGTGTTCGGGCGCGGTTACGGCAACGACGTCATCGACGACAAGCGGACGAACGTCCTCGTCACCGCCCCGGACCGGGTGCTGTTCGGCCCCGACATCGCGGTGGAGGATATCAGCTTCACCCGTGACGGCACGAGCACGGACCTGCTGATCACCATCGACGGCACGGACGATCTCCTGCGCATCAAGGATCAGTACAGGGTCACCGAGACCGGCCCCTTCGGCGCCCACGCCTTCAACCGGATCGAGATCTTCGAATGGGAAGACGGCACAATCAGCCACTGGCGGGATCTGCGCCAGGAGATCATTGATGCGGCGCGCACGGATGGCGACGATCTGATCATGGGGACCCATTTCGACGATGTGCTCGATGGCGGACCCGGTGACGACATTCTCAGGGGCGATGACGGCAACGACACCTACATTTTCGGCTTCGGTTACGGCCACGACCGCATCATCGACGGACGCAACAACATCCTGTCGGGTCGGCAGGACAAGGTGGTATTTCAGCAAGGCGTCACCCCGGACGATCTGTCGTTCTCACGCCCACTCGACAGCCATGATCTGGTCATCACGCTGAGCGACGGCTCCAGCCTCACGATCGAGAAGAATTTCGACATCGTCTTCGGCATCGGGCAATACGAATTCAATCGGATCGAGGAATACCATTTCGAGGGTCTCCCCGATGCAACGATGACGATCTGGGACATTCAGGACATCCTGCTCACCAGCACTGACGGTGACGACGTCCTGGAAGGTTTCGAGGGCGATGATGTCCTTGCCGGCGGCGCGGGCAACGATCTGCTGATGGGCCGCAACGGTGATGACACCTACATGTTCGGCATCGGCGACGGCCAGGACGTCATCAGGGATGACGAAACCAACATCCTTGCGGGCGACAAGGGCGACAAGGTGGTGTTCGGCCCGGGAATCGCGCCGGAGGATATCGAGGTCCTGCGCATCGCCGATGATCATGATTCGCTCATGCTGCGTATTGCCGGCACCGACGACACCCTCACCCTGTGGGGGCAGAACCGCTATTCGACGATCAATTACCGTCGCTACGAGATCGAGCACTTCCATTTCGAAGACGGCACGCAATGGACCTCGCGCGACGTCTGGCGCCAGTATTTCGAGGATGCGCGTTCCGATGACGGCGTCACCATTCGCGGCTTCTGGACCAGTGACCGGATTGAGGGCGGCGCCGGGAACGACGTGCTTATCGGCGGCGACGGCGCCGACACCTATCTGTGGGGCGTCGGATCGGGCAATGACCGGATCGAGGAATCAATCCGTTTCGTGAACTATCGCAGCGACGACACGATCATCTTCAAGGGCGATCTGACAATCGACGATCTCGACATCGCCCGCATCGGCGACGATCTGGTCTTTACGGCGCAGGCTTCCGGCGAGACGCTGACCGTCGCCGATCATTTCCGCAGCGCGCACCAGCATTTTGCAGTAGAGAATTTCCGCTTCGAGAGCGGCGGGGTGTTCACGCAGCAGGAGATTGAGGACCGTGTCATGACCGGCACGGATGCCGACGACACGATCATCGCAACCGCGCATGCCGATCGCATCGAGGGGCGCGGCGGTGATGACAGCCTCACCGGCGATACGGGATCGGATACCTATATCTACAATCCCGGTGACGGCAACGACACCATCATCGAAGCGCCCGACAGGCATACCCGCGACACGCTTGTCTTCGGCGCGGGGATCAATGCTGCGGATGTCAGCTTCGCGCCCGCGTCATCGGGTTCGCACGACATCGTCCTGACCATTGCTCATGACGGCGCGATGATCACCCTCGTCAATCAGCTCGGCACTCACGGGCGCGGTATCGAGCAGATCGTCTTCGGCGACGGCGAGACCTGGCTGCGCACCCAGATCGCGCAGGCAGCAGGCGTTGCTCTCAATCTGGTGACTGGCGACGACAGTGGCCAGACGCTGAACGGGACAGGCGGCGACGACATTCTCGAAGGCGGCGCCGGCGACGACCTCCTGCGCGGCGGCTCCGGCTACGACATCTATGTCTGGGGAGCGGGCAACGGCAATGACACGATCAGCGAGATCGGCGGTCGGCGCGATATCGATACGGTTCAGTTCACCGGGCTCGCCAGCAGTGACGTGTCGATCACGCGCACCGGCGCTGATCTGTTCGTGACGATCAATGCGACCGGCGAGTTCCTGACCATCGTGGATCAGTTCAGGTCGACGCGTTATGCAGTCGAGCGCTTCGAATTCACCGATACCGTGTGGGACCATTTCGAGATCGCCCGCGCTGCAGCACAGACAGGCACGACCGGGGACAATACGCTGGCTGGCACCGGTTATCAGGATATGCTGATCGGCGGACAGGGTGATGATTTTCTCGAAGGCGGCAATGGTGACGACATCTATGTCTATGCCCGCGGTGATGGTCACGACACGATCGAGGAGGACCACAATGACGGCAGGCGCGATGTCCTGTTTCTGGAGGATATCCTTCCCGACGCGATAACCCTGGCGCGCAACGGAATCGACGTCACCCTGGAGATCGCACCATCTGCCCCGGGCGCCGGCGACGCGGGCTCGGTGACGCTGATCAGGCAGCTGAATGATTACTACTATCGCGGTGTGGAGCGCATCGAATTCTCCGACGGGACCGTCTGGCGTCAGGAGGATCTGCGCGAAATGCTCATCGCGCAGGCATCGAGCGACGGCGATGACACGATCATCGGCTTCAACACCAACGATACGCTTCGTGGCGGAACGGGCGATGATTTCCTCGACGGCGGCAAGGGCAACGACACCTATGTCTATGCGCGCGGTGACGGGTACGACACGATCGAGGAAATGCAGGTCGCCGGGCGATACGACGTTCTTGTCTTCGAAGATGTCCTGCCCGACGAGATCACCCTGGTGCGCAACGGAATCGACGTCACCCTGGAGATCGCACCGTCGGCCCCGGGCGTCGGCGACGCGGGTTCGGTGACGCTGATCAGGCAGCTGAATGATTACTATTATCGCGGTGTCGAACGCATCGAATTCGCCGATGGGACCATCTGGCGCCAGGAGGATCTGCGCGAGATGGTTCTTGCGCAGGCCGTTACCGATGGCGACGACACGATCACCGGCTTCAATGCCGACGATGTGATCCGCGGCGGGCAGGGCGATGACGTCCTGACCGGCGGCAAGGGCGATGACACCTACATCCATGCACGCGGCGACGGCCATGACACGATCACGGAAGTGCTGGCCGGTGGCAGAGACGACAGGCTGATCCTGGAGGATATCCTCGCGCACGAGCTCATCGTGACGCGTGAGGGCGACGATGCAATCCTCAATATTGCCGCGTCGGCAGATGGTGATGGCAGCGATGCCGGCTCGGTGCGGCTCGTGGCTCAGTTCGACAATGAGCACCAGCGCGGAGTGGAGAGTATCGTCTTCGCCGACGAGACGATCTGGTATACGGGCCAACTGCGCGCCAACTATCTCGAAAACGCGACAACCGACGGCGATGACGAGATTTTCGGCTTCAACGATCGTGATGACACCATCATCGGCGGCGCCGGTGATGATATCCTGCATGGCGGATCCGGAAACGATACGCTCCATGGCGGCGAGGGCAACGACAGGCTCGAGGCGGGCACCGGCAACAACGACCTCTTCGGCGGCCCGGGCGATGACATGCTCGTAAGCAATCGCGGCACCAACAGTTTCGATGGTGGAGCAGGCAACGATACCGTCGATTACTCCTACAGCTCTGCTTCCTGGGAATTCAATCTCGACGCAGAATATGCCCGTACGGGCAGTGTCACCGAAACGCTCGTCTCGATCGAGAACGTGATCGGCGGCAGCGGTGATGAGATCTTCTACGGCAATGCCGCCGACAACATATTCTCCGGCGGGCGTGGCAGCGACAGCTATCATTTCGCTCTCGGTGACGGCGACGACGTCATCCGCGAGAACGGCCGCTCCAACGAAACGGACCGGTTGACTCTCGTCGAACTGGCGCCGGATGCGGTCGAATTGTATCAGCCCTTCGAGAGCGAGGATCTCGTCGTGCGCATTCTCGCGAGCGGCGAGACGATGACGGTCGAGCGGCATTTCGAGGGAACTTCGCGCGGGATCGAGCTGATCGATTTCGCTGATGGCACCAGCTGGAACCGTGCCGACATCAAGGCGATGACCGCCATGGCGGGCACAGCCGGTGTGGATGCGCTGGTCGGCACCAGAGCTGCCGACCTCCTTGATGGCGGGCCCGGCGATGATGTCCTGCGCGGGCGGCTCGGCAGCGACACCTATATCCATGCTGCCGGCTACGGCAATGACACGATCATCGAAACTGCCGGCCTGAACGATACCGATGTCGTGCGCCTCGTCGATCTGACCCGCGCGGACGTGGCCCTCAGCCGCGACGGCCTTGATCTGCACGTCGCGATTCTGGCGACTGGCGAAACGCTCACGGTTCAGGAGCACTTCCGCTCGACGCAATACGGGATCGAGGAAATCCACTTCTCCGATGGCGAGATCATGGATCGCCTCATGATCCTCGAGGATGCAAACACGCTTGGCGGTACGGGCGGCGATGACACCATCACCGGCACCAGCATGCGCGACTGGATCCGCGGCGGCCCGGGGGACGACATTCTCGATGGCCGCGGCGGCAACGATACCTATCTGTACGCGCGTGGCGACGGCCACGACACGATCACCGACGGCATTCACAACGGCAATGATGACCGCCTGATCTTCGAGGATATCAACCCCGACGCAATCACCATCATGCGTGACGGAACCGATATTACGCTCGATCTCGCCGAAAGCGCGCCCGGTGCGGGCGATGCCGGATCCGTGCATCTGGGAAGCCAGTTCAACATCTATTTCGGGCGGGGCGTGGAGACGATCATCTTCGCCGACGGCACATCCTGGTCGCAGCAGGATGTCCGTAACATGATGGCGCTCGAGGGTGGCGGCTTCGCCACGCATCTGGGCTTTGCCGGCGATGATGTCATCTTCGGCCGCGCGGGCAGCGATGATTACATCATCGGCGGCGCGGGCGATGACACGCTGCACGCTGTCGGCGGTGACAACGTCATCGATGGCGGCACCGGCGATGACGTGCTGCATGCGGGAACGGGCGTCGACAGCTTCGTCTTCCGCGCCGGCGATGGCGTAAACGACATCATCGATTTCGATACGATCCAGGACCGCATCGTCCTCGATGGCGTCGATCTGACGGATATCTCATTCTATCAATACTCGAACGGGGCCCAGATATTCCTCGCCGACGGCACGGATTTCTTCTTCCAGGATCTGACCGGCGCGAGCCTGGGCGACTTCACCTTCATCGATATGGACGGCAATGCGCTTGTTCTTCCTGAGCCGGAGCCCACGAATGGCCTGATCACCGGTACCGACGGTGATGACAGCCTCGTCGGCTCCTCCAGCCAGGGCAACCACATCATCGGCGGTGACGGCGACGACTTCCTCCATGGTGAGGGCGGCGACAATCTCCTCGATGGCGGCACCGGCAATGATTTCATGCGCAGCGGCTCCGGCCAGGACACCTTCGTCTTCCGCCTCGGTGACGGGCAGGACGTGCTCGAGAATTTCGACATCACGCAGGACCGCATCGCGCTGGACGGGCTGGCGATCGCCGATCTGAGCCTCAACGTCTATTCCGGCGGCAGCCAGCTCATCGCGGCGGACGGCACGGAATTCTGGCTGATCGGCGTCACGGGGGTCGTGCCCGGCGATTTCAGCTTCATCGATATGGCGGGGAACGCTCTCATCCCGGAACCGGAGCCCGAACCGGAAGCGGAGCCGGGGCTAATTTCCGGTTCACAGGACGATGAGGATCTCATCGGTTCCTCGGCGCAGGACAACCGGATCACGGGCGACGCAGGGAACGACTTCCTTGATGGCGTTGGCGGCGACAACTTCCTCGATGGCGGTGCCGGCAATGATTTCATGGCGAGCGGCACCGGCCAGGATACCTTCGTCTTCCGCCTCGGCGACGGGCAGGATGTCATCCAGGATTTCGACATCACACAGGACCGCATCGCACTGGACGGTCTGGCGATCAGCGAGCTGAGCCTGAACGGTTCAACGGGCGGCATGCAACTCGTCGCATCCGATGGGACGGAGTTCTGGTTGATCGGACTGGCCGATCTCGCCCTTGGCGATCTCAGCTTCGTCGATATGGACGGCAATGCCCTCATCCACGAACCACTGGCTGAACCCGAGCCCGGGCCCGAGCCGGAAACCGGACCGGAGGGCGAACCCGAGCCGGTCCTCGGCGCGATCACCGGTACGCAAGATGATGACGTCCTCATCGGAAGCGCCGGACAAGACAACCATATCATCGGGGGCGAAGGGGATGACTTCCTCGACGGTGTCGATGGCAACAACCTCCTTGATGGCGGCACCGGTGACGATTTCATGGCGAGCAGCGCGGGCCAGGACAGTTTCGTCTTCCGCCTCGGCGACGGGCAGGACGTGATCGAGGATTTCGACATCACGCAGGATCGCATCGCCCTCGACGGTCTCAGCCCGATCGCGCTCGAGGTCGTCGGCCATACCGGCGGGACGCAGCTCGTGGCTGCAGACGGCACCGAGTTCTGGCTGATCGACGTGACCGGGATCGAAAGGAGTGATCTCAGCTTCGTCGACATGAACGGCCAGTCGATCGATATCGCGTTTTCCGATGTCATCATTGAAGGTTCGCCCGGCAATGACGAGTTGTTCGGTGCGATTGACGAGAACAACCACATCATCGGCGGTGCCGGCGATGATATCCTGCATGCCGTGGGCGGCGAGAACATTCTCGACGGTGGCGCCGGTGACGATGCGCTTCACTCCGGCACCGGGACCGATACTTTCGTCTTCCGCGCCGGCGACGGGATAAACAATGTCATCGGTTTCGATCTGGCCCAGGATCGCATCGCCCTTGATGGTGTCGCACGCGCGGATATCTCGTTCTATGAGTACTGGAACGGGGCGCAGATCTATCTCGCGGACGGGACGGATTTCTTCTTCGAGGATCTGACCGGCGTGACGATGGACGATTTCAGCTTCATCGACATGGACGGCAACCCGATCGATGCCAGCGAGCCACTGACAGTGCTGCAGGGCACGACGGGCGACGATACGTTGGTCGGCTCCGCGACCCGGAACAACCACATCATGGGCGATGCCGGCGACGACTTCCTCGACGGCGTCGATGGCGACAATATCCTCGATGGCGGGACCGGCAGCGATTTCATGGCAAGCGGCGCCGGCGCGGACACTTTCGTCTTCCGCCTCGGCGACGGGCAGGACGTGATCGAGGATTTCGACCTGATGCAGGATGACATCGCGCTCGACGGGCTGGACGAGGAGGATCTGACTCTTGCCGATCACGGCAGCGGCTCGGCGCTCGTGGCCGCCGACGGCACGGAATTCTGGTTCATCGGACTGACCGGCGCGAACCGTACGGATCTGAGCTTCGTGAATTACGATCAGATCGCCTGATGAAGGACGGGGAGGGCTGTGGCGCAAGGCCAGCATTGCGTGTTTCGACCGGACCGCGCGGCGCGCATGCTTTGCCGAATGACAGGGTTCTTCCGCTTCGGGCCGTGATATAGTGTGTGGTTCGGATAATCGCGTGGGAGTGAGCGCCATGCCTGGAATATGCCGGACCTCGACCATCCTCGTCAGCTCGTTTCTGCTCGCCGGTTGTCTGGCGCAGGAAGAGGTGCCGTTTGCCGGCGGCATGCCCGAGCCGGCTTCGGCGGAGCGGGGCGAGGCGGTGGCGCAGGAAGGGTGCGCGACCTGCCATGCGCGCGACGAAAGCGAGCGCGCGGCGCGTCCCGCCGAGGCCGGAGACGGGCCGAGTTTCGCGGAAATCGCGCGCCGCGAAGGACGCGACGAGCTCTTCTTGTGGGATTTTCTCGAGGAAGACCACTTTCCGATGCCGACTTACCGGCTGTTTCCGCGCGAGCGCGCCGACATCGCAGCCTATATCGTCAGCCTGCGTATCGAAGAATAAAGCCGCGCGACGCTTTTCTTTACGGGACTATGCCGTTATACCGCCCGCTGCTTTCGACAGGAGTTCCTTGATGGCAAAAACCCGTCTGGTGGTGGCCGGCGCTTCGGGGCGCATGGGCCGCATGCTGATCAGGACGATCGACGAGACCCCGGGCTGTGTTCTGCACGGCGCGCTCGAACGCCCGACCTCAGGCTGTGTGGGGCAGGATGCCGGCATGGTCAGCGGCGTCGGCGATCTCGGTGTCACCGTCTCGTCCGAAGCGCGCAACGTGCTCACCGAGGCCGATGTGCTGATCGATTTCACCACGCCCGAGGCGAGCCTCGCCTATGCGGCGCTGGCAGCCGAGACGAATACGGCGCATGTCGTCGGCACGACCGGGCTCTCCGCCGAGCAGATCGACGCGCTGCGTGCCTTCGGCGAGGAGACCGTGATCATCCAGTCCGGCAACATGTCGCTCGGCGTGAATCTCCTCGCGGCGCTCGTGCGCAAGGTCGCGACGGTGCTGGGCGAGGAATTCGATATCGAGATCCTCGAAATGCATCACCGCCAGAAAGTCGATGCCCCGTCGGGTACCGCCTTCATGCTCGGTGAGGCTGCAGCACAGGGGCGTGCGATCGATCTTGAAGAGCGCTCGGTACGCCATCGCGACGGCCATACAGGCGCGCGCGATCCCGGCGATATCGGCTTTGCGACCCTGCGCGGCGGTACGGTGGTCGGCGATCACTCCGTCATCTTCGCCGGCCCGCATGAGCGGATCGTGCTGCAGCATGTGGCAGAGCAGCGTATTCTTTTCGCGCGCGGCGCCGTGCGCGCGGCGATATGGGGCAAGGGCAAGCCCGCCGGGTTCTATTCCATGGCCGATGTGCTCGGCCTCAACGACGTTTGAACGCAACGAAAGGATTGATGCGATGGAGCGCCTTCTCGTGCTCGTGCGACACGGCCAGAGCGAGTGGAACAAGCAGAACCTCTTCACCGGCTGGCGTGATCCGGGCCTCACCGAACTCGGTGTCGAGGAGGCCGTGCGCGGCGGGCGTCTGCTGAAGGAGAGAGGGCTGTCCTTCGATATCGCCTTCACCTCGGTGCTGACCCGGGCGCAGAAGACGCTCGATCTCATCCTCGGCGAGATCGACCAGGAAGGGCTCGAAACCTTGAGCGATCAAGCTCTCAACGAGCGCGACTATGGCGATCTCGCGGGGTTGAACAAGGACGATGCCCGGGCGAAATGGGGCGAAGAGCAGGTCCATATCTGGCGCCGCTCCTATGACGTGCAGCCGCCCGGCGGCGAAAGCCTGCGCGACACGGTCGCACGCGTGCTGCCCTATTACATCCGCGAGATCCAACCGCGTGTGATGCGCGGCGAGCGTGTCATTGTCTCCGCGCACGGCAACAGCCTGCGTGCCCTGATCATGGTGCTCGACGGCTATACGCCGGAAACGATCCCGAGCCTCGAACTCGGCACCGGCATTCCGATGGTCTACCGCCTCAACGCCGATACCACGGTGGCGAGCCGCGAGATCCTCGAAGATTGACCTGCATGGCCTTCAGCCGAAGATGAAGGCCAGAAACGGCACTGCGGCAACACCCGCCGTCACGAGTCCCGCTGCCAGCATGGTGCGGTCGCGCTTTGCCGCGATCGCACGCAGGCGCCTTGCCAGGCTCTGCCCGTCCAGCCGGGCATTGTCGAGGACATAGAGCGCGTCGTCCTCTCTCAGGCCGAAGAAGGCGATGGCGTCGCCGAGGCCGTCTCCGGCGAGGCCCTGCGCGCGCAAAAGCGGATCCGCATGCGCGATTTCTATTGGTGAAGCCTGATACCGCAGGCGGCTGCGCGCATCGAACGGCGCTTCGTAATCCTCGGGGAATGGCGCAAATTCGGTATTCGGACGACGTTCGAGCAAGGCCGCCCAGCGCTCGAGGCGTTCACGGCGGGTCAGCATTTCCCGCGGGCGGTGCGACGCGACATGTGCAACGCTATGGAGTTGATCAATACCCTCGTGTTTCATCGATCCCTCCTCTGCAATAGCCGCTGCCAGACTATACGTGTGGGGCGACAATTGTTCTGGAGTAAAATAGAAAGTTAACACTGCGACGGAATTTCGGCAAGTCATGATCCAATTTTGCACACCAGGTTATATTTTGTTGCGCAGGTTTGGTTACGCGAATGCGAAATACGTAACAGAAATTAATATCAATTCGCCCGCAATGACCCCGGCAATGACGGAGCGCCGGGCAAGAAAGTACACCCCGATCCCCACCAGAACGGCGCCCAGCCGGGCGAGCAGGGGCGCAGCAGCCAGCGCCCCGCTGGGCGTCAGCAGGAGCTTCATCACGACGGCGGCCAGCAACGTGGTGGCGACTGCGCGGACCCAGACGATGATCTCCGAGCGTTCATCGAGCCCGCGCGAGACGACCACCCCGAGCGCTCGCCAGATTTCGCTCGGCAGAAAGCCGACCAGGATCAGCACGAGATAGGGCCATAGCGGCGCGATCGTGGTTTCCCAGGTGGTCATCGCCGCCCCCGTCCGATCAGCCAGGCGAGCGTGCCACCAACGAGGCCTGTGGCGAGCAGATCGAAATCCGGGCCCACGAGCAGCGTGAACAGCGGCGCGAGCGCTGCGCCAAGGACGAGCGCGGACTGGTCGAGCAGCGTGCGCGCACCGGCGATCAGCGCGATGGTGAAGAATAACGGCGTCAGAAAGAGCAGGCCGGCGGCGAGAAAGGCCGGCACTGCGGCGCTCAGGAGAAAGCCGATCCCGGTCATCGTCGTCGCCACCATCAGGCAGGCATTGGCGAAGCCGAGATAATAGCCGAAGCGCTCTTGCGGCGGCATGGTCGGCATGCGCCGGTTGCTCTCGACCCAGACGGTGACCGCAACGTAATGCGCCACGAAGACCTGTGTGAGCAAGCTCTGCCCGGGCCGGCGCAGCATCGGCATCATCGAGACCGTCATGGGCAGAAGGCGGATCGAGGAGAGGGAAACGGCCACCGCGACCAGCGGCAGCGCCGTCCCGCCGGCTATCCCGCCGAACAGGATCACCTGCGCAGGCGCGGCCCACATCAGGAGGGTCGAAAGGACGGCTGCGAGAAAGGGAAACCCGACATCCTGCGCGAGTGAGCCAACGCCCAGCAGCGAGAAACCGACGATCCAGGCCGGCAGCACCAGCGCGTCGCGAATGCCGCGCAGGAGGGGGGAGGGGCCCGATAAGGCTGCGCTGCCGCTCGCATCCTGGCCATCGCGCCGCTTTTCGCCTTTTGCTCGCTGGTTCATGCGCCTTTTGACCACGAAGCCGCGCGCCGTACCATGGGAAATCCGCAACGGCGCCGGGAGCGTTGTTGCGCCGGCAAGGCCGCGCAGCGCGATTTTCCCAGACCGGAGCGGGAAGGATGCGCGGTTTCGGCGCGTGCGCCAGGGCCTGAATTCTGATAGAGACGAAGCGAAGAAACCGATAATCGACAGGGCCGGAAACGATGGACATGATCCGCAACGACGCGCGCAAGCGCCCCGACGCCGCCACGCTCGCAACGCTGACGCAGGCGCTCAAGGATCTCCTGGGCGCACGCGTCTCCACCGCACAGGCGGTGTGCGAGCAGCACGCCAACACGCTGACCTGGGTCGAGAACCAGGCCCCCGATATCGTTGTCTTCGCCGAGAGCACCGAGGAAGTCTCGCAGGTCGTGAAGCTGTGCGCGCAGCACGACGTCCCGGTCATTCCCTTCGGCACCGGCACCTCCTTCGAGGGCCATACCAATGCACCTTATGGCGGCGTCTCGATCGATACCAGCCGGATGAACGCCGTGATCGCCGTCCATGCAGAGGATCTCGATTGCGTGGTGCAGCCGGGGATCACGCGCAAGGCGCTCAATGAGTATCTGCGTGATATGGGGCTGTTCTTCCCGATCGATCCGGGCGCCGATGCCTCGCTGGGCGGCATGGTCGGCACCCGCGCCTCGGGCACCAATGCGGTGCGCTACGGCACGATGAAGGACAACGTGCTCGCGCTCACCGTGGTGATGCCCAACGGCGATATCGTCAAGACCTCGCGCCGCGCCAAGAAGTCGAGCGCCGGCTATGATCTGACCCGTCTGATGGTCGGCTCCGAAGGCACGCTCGGCATCATCACCGAGATCACGCTGAAGCTGCACGGTATCCCCGAGGCAATTTCCGGTGGCATCTGCCCATTCCCGAGCATTGCGGCGGCCTGCGAGGCGGTGATCATCACCATCCAGTCCGGCATTCCGGTGGCCCGGATCGAACTGATCGACGAGATGCAGGTGCGTGCCATCAACCTCTACTCGAAGACCACGCTGGAGGAACGCCCGCAGCTCTTCCTCGAATTCCACGGCTCGGAAGAGAGCGTCAAGGAACAGGCAGCGCGCTTTGGCGAAATTGCCGAGGAATTCGGCGGCGGTCCCTTCGCCTGGACCACGCAGGCTGAGGAACGCACCCGCCTGTGGCAGGCCCGGCATGACGCCTATTGGGCGGCCATGGCCCTGCGACCCGGCGCGAAGGGCATTTCCACCGATGTCTGCGTGCCGATCTCGCGGCTCGCCGAATGCGTCGAGGCGACGCAGCACGACATCGCCGAAGCGGGGCTGATGGCGCCGATCGTCGGCCATGTCGGCGACGGGAATTTCCATGTGCTGCCGCTCGTCGATATGGAAAACGCCGAAGAGATCGCCAAGGCGAAACGCTTCGTCGAGCGCCTCGTCGAGCGCGCGCTCGAGATGGAGGGCACCTGTACCGGCGAGCATGGTGTCGGCCAGATGAAGATGAATTACCTCGAATCGGAGCACGGCGCCGAGGCGCTGGCGGTGATGCGGGCGATCAAGCACGCGCTCGACCCGCAGAATATCATGAATCCCGGCAAGATCGTCTCCTGGTGAGGTGCCATTCCGGCGCGCGTGACTGCGCCGGAATGCAAAACCGCGATTTTCTGACCCGATCCGGCTTGCAAAGCTGGACGGCGGCGTCGGGTTTCGTCATGGTTCGGCCATGCCACGGGGTTAACTCCGTGGTGAACCTGTTGAATTCGATCGCTGGCGTGAAGGGGTCCATGGGCCTTGCGTGACAGTCTGACCGCTCTGGCGGCTATCGTCATACTGATCCTCGTGGCAGCACTCGCGATCCCGCCTTTCGTCGACTGGGAGGAGAGGCGTCTCGATCTCGAGGCGGCGCTGTCGCGCGCCGCCGGCATTCCGGTGGAGACGCGCGGCACCATCGATCTGCGGCTGCTGCCGTCGCCGCGCATGCGGGTCGACGGCCTGACCATCGGCATCCCCGACGGCGCATCGCCCTCGCTGGTCGCGCAGGGTGTCGCAGCCGAAATGGAACTGACGGCCCTGTTGCGCGGTCAGGTGCGCTTCAGCAATATCGGCATTGCCCGCGCTGATCTGCGCCTTCCGATGGAAGAGGGCGCGCTGCGGTTCCCCGAGCGCATGCGCGAGGGGCCCGAAGCGCTGGGCGGGCTCGCTTTCGATGATCTCGCCATCACCGCGCTCAGCGTGACGACGATCACGCCTGAATTCGGCGCCATGCGTCGGGCCGAGATCGCCGATCTGCGCCTGAATGCGCCCTCGCTGGCCGGACCATGGCGGATCGAGGGGGTCTATGGCGGCGATACATTCCGCCTCGGTACCGGGACGCTCAGCGATGATCTCTCCATGGAGATGCGGCTCGTCGGCGGTGTCGATACACCGCTGCGATACGATATCGACGCGACGCTGCAGCTGCTTCCCGAGGCCGCCCGCTATCGCCCGCTCCTCGACGGCGAGATGCGGATCGTCGCCCTCCCCAACGCCGAGACGGAGGCGGAGCCCGCCACGCAGGACCCGATCGTGCTCAGTGGTGATTTCGCCAGTGAGGGGCCCGGTTTCGCCCTGTCCGCATTGCGGCTCGAACTGGGTGATCCGTCGCTCGGCTCGCAGCTCGAGGGCAGCGGCTTCCTGCGCCTCGACGACCCGCGCCTTGCGCTCGAACTGGCCGGACGCCGGCTGGCGCTCGACACGATCATGGCCGGCCCGCGTGCCGGGCTGCTGACGTCCTGGTTCGGGGAGCAGGGGCCGCGAACGCCGCTGCCGCCGATTGATCTCGCGCTGGAACTCGGCAGCGTCGGGTTCGCTGGCGAGGAACTGCTCGATGTGGCGCTTCGTACAATGCTCGAGAACGGCGAATTGCAGATCGCGCAAAGCGCGGTGACGCTGCCCGGTGAGGCGCGGCTGTCCTTTGCCGGTGCCGTCGATCTGACCGCGGGCGACCGGATTGCGGGCGATGCCAGGCTGGTTGCCGCCGATGGGGATCGCCTTGCGCGCTATCTCGGGCGTATCGGCCTGGAAGGGCCCTGGCTCGGGCTGGTGCGCGGGCCCGAACTCGACATTGCCGGCCAGGTGGCCATTGATCCTGAAGGGGTGAGCGTAGACGATCTGGCCTTTCGGGCCGGCGCTGCGCAGATAGGCGGCAGCGTGGAGTATCGCGCGCCGCAAATCGGGCAGCGCGGACGTGTGGAGGCTCAGATACGCGCCGACGGCATCGATCTCGAAGATCTGCCGCCCCTCGACGCGGTGCCGCTGACGGCGGGGGAGAACGATCTGGTCATCGGTCTCGTCGCACGCGATGTGCGCCATGGTGACGAGGGGGGCGGTCGCATCGATGCCCGACTGCGCAGCGAAGGTGAGACGCTCGTCGTCGACCGATTCGACATTGCCGGGCTCGCAGGCGCCGAGGCGTCTCTCTCCGGTCGGATCAATCCCGACGGGGCCGGGTTGATTTCAGGGCGGTTGCAGGCTGTGCGCGCGGCGCCGTTGCTGTCGCTGCTCGGGCGCTTTCAGCGCGATGGTCTGGTCGGCCTGGCGCCGCCGTTCATTCGCGAGGGCGGACTCGATCTCGCCATCTCGATCGACCGTCTGCCGCCCGGTGACGAACTCGCCTCCGGGGCGCTGCGGCTGTCGCTGGAGGGCGAGGTCGCCGGCGGACCGTTCAGCGCGACGGCCGCGACCCTGGGCGGGCGCACCGAGTCCTTTCGCTTCTTCCTCGCCACCCGCGATACGCGCGACTGGGTCGATCTCGACCACCCCGCCGTGGCGGGACAATCGTCCAATCTGACCATGGAGATGCGCCGCTCGGGTGCCGATCGCTATGCGGCAACCGCTTCGGGTGACATGGCGGGCCTGCGTTTTCGAACGACGCGGGCCTTGTCGATCGATGCCATCACCCGCGAGATCTGGGACGGCGAGATCCGGCTGAGCAGCGAGGATCTGCGTCCCGCCCTCGGCTTGTTCGCTCTCGGCGATGCGGGTCTCGATACGGCTCCCGGGGAGATGCGTGTCTCGGTTGCGCGGGAACCCGGCGCCACGCAGCTGGAACTGGACGGACGGATCGCCGGCGAGCGTGTGCGCGGCGATCTGCGGCTTGGTCGCGAAACACTGTCCGGCGAACTCGCCGTCGCAGCTCTGTCGCTGCCGGCGCTGATCGACGTGCTGCTCACCGATACCGGCGGCGATTCGCCGGAGAATGGCTGGAGTGAGGCGCCCTTCGGCCGGGTCGCGCTGCCGTTTCGCAGCGGGCGCATCGGTATCAGTGCCGGGAATGTCGCGCTCGGGCGCGGCCAGGTGGCGCGTGAGGCGCAATTCGATCTGGTGCTGCTCACGGATGGTCTCGCGGTCGAGAATTTCGCGTCGGGGTTCGGCGAAGGTGGGCTTTCAGGAGCCCTCAGTCTGCGCCGCGCCCCCGACGGCCCTCTCGCCGCCGTCGGCGAGGTGGAGTTCTCCGGTTTGTCGGCACAGGCCCTGATGCCGGACGCACCGTTCTCGGCGCAACTGACCGGCGCGCTGGATTTCGGGGCATCGGGCGAGAGCCTCGCCGGCGCCATTGCCGATCTCTCCGGCGGCGGTAACCTGCTCCTTGAAGACCTGGTCGTGACAGGTATGGCGCCCGATGCGATCACGCTTGGCCTGGAACGGGCGCTCAGGGAAGAGGATCCGCTCGGCGGGCGGCGCCTGCAGGGGCATGTCGAGAGTGCTCTCGACGACGATATTTTCGACGCTGACACCGTCACCGCGCCGGTGACGCTGGTTGGAGGCAGCCTGCGGCTCGAACCACTTGCCGTGCCGGATCCGAATACGGAGGAGGCCGGATGGCGTGGGGCGGCGGCCTTCGATCTGATCGCGGGCGGCGTCGATATTCGCGGCAGCCTGCGTGCTGCATCGGCGCCTCCAGGCTGGAGCGGCCCGGCGCCACGCATCACGCTCGGCTGGACCGGCGCCGTCGGTGCGATGACGCGCGATGTCGATACCGGGCCGCTGACCAATGGCGTCGCACAGATCGTGCTGCAGCGCGAGCTCGACCGAATCGAGGCATTCGAGCGCGAGGCAGGCGAGCGCACGCGACGCCTTGAACAATTGCGGATGGAGCGTGCCCGCGAGGCGGCACGGCAGGAATGGGAGGCGCTGCTCGAGGAGCGCGCCCGCCGCGCGGCGGAAGTGCGACCGGCTGTCATCGAGGCCGCGCAGGCTATCGCTCGCGCGCGCCGCGCAGAGATCGAGGCGCAACGTGCCGCAGAGGAAGAAGCGCGGCGCGCACAGGAAGAGGCCGAGCGCCTCGCGGCAGAAGAGGCCGCCCGCGCAGAGGAGGAAGCCCGTCTTGCGCGCGAGGAGGCAGCACGCGCAGCCGAGGCCGAGGCGGCGCGTCAGGCCGAGGCGGCTGCGCAGGAAGCCGAGCGCACGCGCATGCAGGACGATATCCGCCGGTTGCTCGAACGCGAGCGCGAGCGCGATTTCTGGCCCGGCTTGTTCGAGGATGGCTCTCCCGGCAGCGGGGACGAGGCGCCAATGCTGCTGCTGCCACCCGGCTTCGCCGATCCAGCGAGCAACTGAAGAGCGCAGGATACACGTAAAAAAACAACTCTTAATATTGAGTCCTCTGGCTCCTGTCCCGGAACTCATGATTTTTCTACAAAAGCGGGCATATTGATCGCGTTATGTAATTTTCTTTTAAGTGATCACGCATATTGCGCTGCGTCAACGCACCTTCCCTTGCGTGATGCAGGAGCTGATTCATGGCCAGACAAGCCACTTCCGCGATCCCGGCCTTTACCGTCGGTGGTCGCTTCTATCTCGTGATCACGATCGCGTTTTTCGCACTCCTCAGCCTCGCCATCGTTGGCGCGGCGCGCTTCTCCGGTGCCTTGTGGTCGGCCAAACAGCAGGAGCTGGTGAATATTACCGACTCTGCCGCGAGCATCGTCGCCGACTTCCACCAGAAGGCTTTGCGCGGCGAACTCAGCATGGAAGAAGCCAAGGCGCGGGCCGCCGATGCGCTGCGTCCGATCCGCTATGCCGATGACGAGTATTTCTTCATCCACGGCTATGATGCGGTCACCGTGATGCATCCGATGGTGCCGGCGATGGAAGGCACCGATCAGAGCGGGCTGCGCCTGCCGGACGGACGCTCCATCATCCTTGAGCTCGCCGATCTCGCGCGCGCCGGTGGTGGCTTCTTCGAATATGACTGGCCGCTGGTGCCTGGCGGCGAGGAGGAGGCGCTGAAGGTTGCCTATGTGGTCGGTTTCGAGCCCTGGGAATGGACCATCGGCACGGGTGTCTTCGTCCACGATGTCGAGACCGCGATCGCCGACAGCCGCAATATCTTCCTTGCGATCGCCGGCTTTGCCGGGATGATCCTTGTTGCGCTCGGCATCGTGCTCGCCCGCGGGATCACCCGGCCCCTGCGGCGGCTCGGGCAGGGGATGCAGTCCCTTGCGCGCGGCGAGCTGGATACGACCATCGAGGGGGTCTCGCGGCGCGACGAGGTCGGCGAGATGGCCGAATCGGTCCGGATCTTCAAGGAAGCGCTCGTCGCCAAGCGCGACGCGGATGCGCGCCTTGCGCAGGAGACCCAGGCAAAGGAACGGCGCGCCGAGGCCCTCGACAGGCTGCTGCGCGGGTTCGAAGAGACCGTCTCCGATCTTTCGCGCGAGCTTTCGGCCGCATCCGCCGCCATGCAGGATACGGCGAAAGGCATGCATCACACGGCTGATCAGACCAATGGCCGCGCCTTGTCCGTCGCCAGCGCAGCCGAGCAGACCTCGGCGAATGTGCAGGCCGTGGCTTCGGCGACCGAACAGCTCAACGCGTCCGTGCGCGAAATCGGCCAGCAGGTGACGCAATCGGCTCAGATCGCCGACACGGCGGTGGATCAGGTGCGTCAGACCGATCAGGTCGCGCGCAGTCTCGCCAGCGGTGCCCAGAAGATCGGCGAGATCGTCTCCCTGATCAATGGCATTGCCGGCCAGACCAACCTGCTGGCGCTCAACGCCACCATCGAGGCAGCCCGAGCGGGCGAGGCGGGTAAGGGGTTTGCCGTCGTCGCGGCGGAGGTAAAGAACCTGGCCGACCAGACCGCCAAGGCCACGGAAGAGATCGCCAGCCACATCTCCCAGATTCAGGGTGTTACCGAGGAGGTCGTGACTGCGGTCACGGATATCGGTGGCGTGATCGACCGTATGAAGGAAATCTCCACCGCGATTTCGGCCGCGATGGAAGAGCAGGGCGCGGCGACCAACGAGATTGCCCGTAACGTCCAGGAGGCGGCGAAGGGGACCGGTGAGGTCACCGAATCGATCGAGATGGTGAAGGCCGGTGCCGGCGAGACGCAGGGTGCCGCAGATTCGGTGCTCAGTGCCGCGACGGATCTGTCCGCGCGCTCATCCGGCCTCGGCCGCGAGGTCGATTCCTTCCTGAAGGCCGTACGCGCTGCGTGACCTGAACCAGGCCTCACCATTCGAAAGAAAAGCGCCGCAGATCGTGTGATCTGCGGCGCTTCATTCATTCGGGAACCGCATCCTGCGGTTCGATGAGGGGGTCATCCCCGCGAAGAGGCCGTATCGACGCTGTCGGCGGGATCGGCAATCGCGGCATCGTTCGCGGGAGTCCCGTCGGGCTGGTGTGCGATCGCCGCCGGAGCCTCCCGGCTTTCCACGGGCGCCTCGCTCCTGCTTGTCGGCTTGGGGCCGAGACGATTGTCAAGATAGGCACCGACCTGCACCATCAGATCATCGACCTTGCCGTCGAAGAAGTGGTTTGCGCCTTCCACGACGGTATGTTCGATCCTGATGCCCTTTTGCGTCTTCACCTTCTCGATGACGCCCATCACTTCCTTGACCGGCGAGACCCGGTCCTCGGAGCCGTGGACGAACAGGCCGGAGGAGGGGCAGGGGGCGAGGAACGAGAAATCGTAGCGATTGGCCATGGCCCCGATCGAGATGAAGCCCTCGATCTCCGGGCGGCGCATCAGGAGCTGCATGCCGATCCAGGCGCCGAAGCTCACACCGGCGATCCAGCAGGCGCGGGCATCCGGGTTCATGGTCTGCGCCCAGTCGAGCGCCGCCGCCGCATCCGACAGCTCGCCCGCGCCGTGATCGAAGGCTCCCTGTGAACGCCCGACACCGCGCGAATTGAAGCGCAGGACCGAAAAGCCGCGATCCACGAAATCGTAGAACAGGTTGTAGACGATCTGGTTGTTCATCGTCCCGCCGAATTGCGGGTGGGGATGAAGCACGATGGCGATCGGTGCGTTTTTCTTCTTGGCGGGCTGGTATCGCCCCTCCAGTCGACCGGCGGGGCCGGCGAAGATCACCTCAGGCATGCATATTCCTCTTTGAACGCCGTGCAGCGCAGCCGCATCGTCGCGCGCCGTGGCTACACCAAACACTTTCGTCAGCGCTTTCCCGTGAGACATACGCAAAAGCGCGTATAAAAACTGCCGGATTGCCCTGCGAAGCCTTGACTTCCGACCGGGAGGCTCCCTAAATCTGCCTTAGAATTATTCTAAGCCGTTAGAATGATTCCAAACTGTGGTCGCTCCCGGATCGCGTCACCGTTATGTGGTGGGCGGTCCTTAGCATGGCAAGCGGGGGTGAATGCAAGAATTTCGTGATGCGAAACGCTTTTTTCGCATCTTTGACAGCCTTCGATAGCAAGGAGCCCTCGGCTCGATATGGACATGACCAACCGCACCTATCTCGATTACAACGCCACGGCGCCGATGCGGCCGCAGGCGCGGGATATGCTCGTGCGCGTTCTGGGTGATGTCGGAAACGCTTCTTCCGTGCATCGCGAAGG
>Ga0008836_100404_pt1 | contig 30049 bp, 19 predicted proteins | sample HotLakConsUCCR28_FD_62214 | JGI IMG/M metagenome (GOLD analysis project Ga0008836, IMG submission 62214) | Hypersaline microbial mat communities from Hot Lake, Washington, USA - Hot Lake Consortium UCC-R28 (Hybrid Assembly) ... | reverse complement strand
CATGGTTGGTTTGCAACTCCATGGAATACCAGAATGGGCAGCCCCTGCTGGGGCGCGCCCCAGCAGGGGCTCATGGCCCCCAACTCGAGCGAATTTCCAGACGTCAGGTTACAGTACCTTTTTGGAGAGGCCAATGTTTGACGAGAATACAGCGGGGCAGCAGGTTGCACACTGGGCGAATGAGTCGCCGCGTGTTTGCATTTATATGCGTGTCTCGACCGGACGGCAGGCCGAGTCCGATCTCTCAATCCCCGATCAGCGACGTCAGTTGATGGAATACGCCGCGACCCATGGATGGACCGTGGTGTCTGAATTTGTTGATGCGGGGGTCTCTGCAACCGACGACCGGCGGCCGGCTTTTCGCGACATGATCGAACAGGCGACAGACGGCGAGCATTCGTTCGACGTCATTCTCGTGCACTCGTTCTCTCGCTTCTATCGGGATAATCTCTACAGCGAGTTGTACATTCGGAAGCTGCGTAAAGCGAATGTGCGTGTGATCTCGATCACGCAGCCGTCGAGCGATGACCCTGCCGGCAATCTGATTCGGAACATTATTTCACTCTTCGATGAGCATCAGTCTCACGAAAACGGCAAGCACGTTTTGCGTTCAATGAAAGAAAATGCACGCCAAGGCTTTTACAATGGATCGCCGCTGCCGCTTGGCTACACGACAGAATTTGTCGAAAGGCGAGGAAACAAGGACAAAAAGAAAATCGTCGTCGATCCCGTTGAAGCCGAGCTGGTTCGCGTGATTTTTGATCTCTATACGAAAGGAGATGGGAATTCCAGCTCGCTGGGTGTGAAGGAGATCGTCAGTCGTCTCAATAGGAACGGCTTCCGAACGAGGCGTGGAAATCTTTTTGGAGTATCAGGTATCCATAATTTACTTCAAAATAAGATTTACATTGGCGAATACACTTTTAATAAAACATGTTCAAAAACCAATAAGTCAAAAGACGCATCGGAGCATATCTGCATTGAAGTTGATCCAATTATTTCTCGTTCACAATTCGATGACGTACAGTCTCTTCTGAAAAAACGCTCGCCGCGCGTGACACCGCCCAGGGAAACGACAGGGCCAATCCTCCTTACCGGGCTCGCAAAATGTGCAAGCTGCGGCGGTGGGATGACGTTGCGTACGGGTACGGCTCGAAATGGCACGGTGCATCGCTATTACACGTGCTCAACGTGCGCACGCTCGGGAAAAATCGCGTGCAAAGGCCGGTCGATTCGCATGGACAAGCTCGACGAACTCGTCGTTGAGCATCTCTCGGAGCGTCTGTTCACGGAACAAAGAGTAGCAGAGATTCTGTCGCAGCTCGCACAGAGAAGGTCGGCTCGGTCAGCGGAGGTAGACCGCCGAACGGCCTCGTTGAAGAACCAGCTAGACGCCGCGGACGAAAAGTTACGTCGCTTGTATGCGATGGTCGAAAACGGAATCGCTGACCTCGACGATATCCTTCGCGACCGCATCAAAGCGTTGCAGAACGAACGCGATCTCGCAAAAGAAGCTCTGGCACGGGTGCAGGCAACGGCGTGTAGCGAGATTGTCATCACGCAGGATATGATCAAGCGTTTCGCGGACGCGATGCGCATGCACATCCGTTCCGGCGAAATCCCGTTCCGGAAGGCGTACTTGAAGGCTGTTATTGATCGCATTGACGTCGATACCAACGTCATTCGCATTACGGGAAGCAAGGATACCCTTGAACGGGTGGTTCAGAGTGACCCGGAAAACTTGCCGGCTGCGGTTCGCAGTTCTGTACCGAAATGGCGCGCCCTACGGGACTCGAACCCGTGTTTTCGCCGTGAAAGGGCGACGTCCTAGACCGCTAGACGAAGGGCGCGGGTCGCCGGTGACGGCGACGGGCGGTGTATAGAAGGGATTCGGGTGTTGGGCAAGAGGCTGTTTTCGCTTGCCGCGATTTTTTCGTAACGCCGTTTTTCACGAGGGCAGGGCGGCATCGATGATGCGCATTTCGACCTTCTCGCGCCCACCCCAGGCATTGCGCGTCAGGGTTCCGGCGACATGCACGCGGGCGCCCGTCTGTGTGCGCAGAAGATCTCCCAGAGGCGATTGAGCCGCGCGAAAGGCGATGGCATCGATGGTTGTGCCGTCGCCCGCAGCGAGACGGGTCCGGATATGACCATTCTCGCCAACCTCGCGCATACTGACGAGGCGATGATCGGCGAGTGCGAAGACCGGCTCAGGGCAGCCCGAGCCATAGGGGCCGGCCTGTTCGAGCGCATCGAGCAGGGAGATGTTCGCGCCGCCCGCGCTCAGGCGCGCATCGATCATGAGACTGTCCCCGGCCTGCGCGAGGACGGTGTCCCGGTGCAGCGCATCCTCCATGAAGAGCTGGAATCGATCCAGCGCATCAGCGGCAACCGTCGCTCCTGCCGCCATGGCATGCCCGCCACCCTTCAAAGCGACACCCGCTTCCACCGCTGCGCGCACCGCGCGCCCGAGATCGACACCGGGGACCGAGCGGCCCGATCCCGTCGCCTGGCCGCTCTTCGTGTCGATGGCGAAGGCGAAGGCCGGACGGCGAAAGCGCTCCTTCAGCCGGGCGGCGGCAAGCCCGACGATTCCGGGGTGCCAGTCCGGCGCCGCGGTGACCAGAACTGCGCGATCCTCATCTTTGAGGCAGACCTGTTCCGCCTGCCCGACAGCCTCGGCGACTGCGTCCTGCTCGATCGCCTGACGCGCCCGATTGAGCTGGTCGAGTTCCTCGGCGATCGTCCGCGCTTCGGTGATATCCGGGGTCATCAGAAGCCGCGCGCCGAGCGCGGCGTCGCCAATCCGTCCGCCGGCATTGATCCGGGGGCCGACGAGAAATCCCAGATGCCACGCCTGTGGCGCAGCCTGGAGGCCGGCAATATCGAGCAACGCGGTCAGGCCAGGACGCGCGCGCTTGCGCATCACCGCAAGACCCTGGCGCACGAAGGCGCGGTTCAGCCCGGTCAGGGGAACGACATCCGCGACTGTTGCGAGTGCAACCAGATCAAGCGCACCCATGAGGTCGAAATCGCCTTGTCGGCCCGCAAGACCAGCCTCGCGCAGCGCCCGGGCGAGCCCCACCAGCGTGAGGAAGACGACACCCGCCGCGCAGAGATGGCCCAGTCCCGACAGATCATCCTGCCGGTTGGGGTTCACCAGAGCCTGCGTGTCGGGCAAGTGCTCCGGCGCCTGGTGATGGTCGAGCACGACCACATCGAGGCCTCTCGCGCGGGCATGGGCGAAGGGCTCATGGCTCGCCGTACCGCAATCGACGCTGACGAGGAGCGTCGCCCCGTCATCGGCCAGTGCGCTGATCGCGTCGCTGTTGGGCCCGTAGCCCTCGGAGATCCGGTCCGGAATGTGGATACGACAGCGCGCACCAGCTGCCTCCAGGAAGGAGGCGAGCAGGGCGGCGGAGCAGGCGCCATCGACATCGTAATCGCCGAAAATGGCGACGTTTTCGCGGCTGCGCACGGCCCGCACGAGACGATCGACGGCGGCATCCATGTCACGCAACACATACGGGTCGGGCATCAGATCGCGCAGCTTCGGCGTCAGAAACCCCGGCACGGCCTCGATCGTGACGCCGCGCCCGGCGAGCACCCGCGCGACGATGTCGGGCAGACCGTGGGACTGGGCGATGGCACTCGCCATGAGTTCCGCTTCCGGATCGAGGCGATGCGCCCAGGCCCGCCCCGCAGCCGATCGCGTCACGTTGAGGAAGTGCCGGGTGGATGGCGGGGCGGCGTCGCTCATGAGGGCGGAGACTCCGATTCGCGAAGGGTGCTCAGAAGATCTTGCGATACTGGATGAAGCCGGGGAGATCGGCCACCTTGTCGTAGAGGATGCGCGCCTGGGCGTTGTCTTCCTGCGTCAGCCAGTAGACCCGCGCCGCCCCGGCTTCGCGAGCGCGCGTGTAGACCTCCTCGATCAGCGCCCGCCCCGCGCCCTTGCCGCGTGCCTGCGGGACGGTGAAGAGATCCTGCAGGTAGCAGTAATCGCCGATCGTCCAGGTCGAGCGGTGGAAGATGTAGTGCACGATGCCCACCAGCGCGTCGTCGAGAAAGGCGCCGAGCGCATACATGGGTTCCGCTGGGTCATGCAGCCGGTCCCAGGTCGTCTGGGTGACCTGCTCCGTGACGGCGGTATTGTAGAAGGCGAGATACCCCTCCCAGAGCGGTTCCCAGGCCGCGCGGTCATTGCGGTGGAGTTTGCGGATCTCGATATCGGCCATGGTTTCACGCTCCCGTCCTTTTCGTTGTCGGCAAGCCTTAGCAGATTCGTCCCTGAATCGGCGAGGGCGTGGCGGCAACACTGGTATGTCGGGTCATTCACGCCTACCTTGGAGCGACCCTTCACATTGTTCGCGAAACCGTGCCCGATATTCCGCTGATCAGCCCCGCCATCGATGCCTTCCGCAATCTCGGCCATGCCGCCCGCAGCGCCGTCGATCCCGTGCTGCGCATCGGGGTGACGGGGCTGGCGCGATCGGGCAAGACGGTGTTCACGACGGCGCTGGTGCATCAATTGCTCTGCGACAGTGATCTGCCTGCTTTGGGTGTGAGTGCACAGGGGCGGCTGCGTCGGGCGAAGCTGGCTCCGCAGCCGGATGATGCCGTGCCGCGTTTCGCCTATGAAGCCCACCTCGCCCGCCTGATCGAGGATCGGCTCTGGCCGCATTCGACCACCCGGATCAGCGAGTTGCGCCTCGTCCTCGAATACGAGCGGGCCCCTTCCTTCCTGCCGGGAGGGCCTTCGCGGCTGACGCTGGACATTGTTGATTATCCGGGCGAGTGGCTTCTGGATCTCGCCCTGATCGAGGAGAATTTCGCCGACTGGTCGCGCGAGACCATCGCGGCTGCGCGTCATCCCCAACGTGCGGGCATCGCCAGGTCCTGGCTGACCATGCTGGAGGCAATGGACCCGGATGCCCCGGCGGACGAGGCGGCAATGGCCAAACTCGCAGATGCGTTCAAGGCCTATCTCGATGCGTTGCGGGCGGGACCCGAAGCCGTTGCGACGACCCCGCCCGGACGCTTTCTGATGCCGGGTGACCTCGCCGGTTCGCCGGCCCTCACATTCGCGCCGCTTGCGTTGAAACCCGGGCATGTGGCGGCGAGAAACAGCTTCGCCGAACTGATGATCCGGCGTTTCGAGGCTTACAAGACGCATGTGGTGCGACCCTTCTTTCGCAACCACTTCCAGCATATCGATCGCCAGATCGTGCTCGTGGATGTACTCTCGGCCATGGATGGTGGTGCGAACGCGCTCGGGGAGCTCGAACAGGCGCTTGACCGTGTCCTGCTGGCGATGCGCGTGGGGCGCAACACGCTCCTGAGCCAGCTCTTCGCCCCGCGCACGGAGCGCATCCTGTTTGCCGCGACCAAGGCCGATCACCTGCATCAGAGCCAGCACAAGCAGCTGGAGGCCATCCTGCGGCATCTGGTGGAGCGCGCGATGCGGCGGGTCGAGGGAGCCGGCGCGCAGGTCGGCGCCGTGGCCCTCGCCGCCGTCCGCGCGACCCACGAGACGACGGTGCGTGATGGCGGCCATGTCGCCCGCGCCGTCGCCGGCACACCGGAAGCGGGCGAACGGATCGGCGATACCGTTTTCGACGGTGCGGCGCAGGCGGCAATCTTCCCCGGGGAACTGCCCGATGACCCGCGCACCGTGCTGGACGGAGGCGTGCCGCCGGGCAGCCTGCGCTTCCCGCGCTTTCGTCCACCACCGGCCCGCGCCGCCTTGCCCGGCAGGCCGATGCGGCTGCCGCATATCCGCCTCGACCGGGCCCTCGAATTCCTCATCGGAGACCGCTTCGGATGACCCGGGATGACCGCAAGAAACCGAAAGCCTGGCGCTTCGACGATCCGGATGTCGCGATCGGCGGTGAGGATGAGGCCGCCCGGCAGGCGGAAGGCGGGGGGCGTGCGCGGCGCGTGCATATCGAGCGCGAGCCGGATGTGATCATCGAGGCTGCGGACGGTGCGACGATCCCGATGGGACGCCGCAGGCGGATCCCGTGGGGCGGCCTGTTTCTGGGCAGCGTCTTCGCCCTGTTGATGCTTGCCCTCACGCTCTGGGCGGAGGGGCTGGTGCGCGATCTCTTCGCGCTGGCGCCATGGCTTGGATGGTTCGGGCTGGGGTTGGCGCTGATCGCCCTTGTCGCCTTCATCGTGCTGCTCGCACGAGAGCTCTCCGGCCTGTTGCGTGAGCGGCGGATCGAGGACCTCAGGGAGCGCGCAGCCCGTGCTCTTGCCGATGACGATGCGGATCTTGCACGCAGTGTGGCGCATCAACTCGCTGAACTGTATGTCCGGCGTCCGGATACGGCCAGGGGGCGGGCCGAGGTTGAGCGTGTGGCCGATGCAATTCTCGAGGCGCGCGACCGCCTCGTGGTCGCCGAACGCGCCCTGCTGGCGGAGCACGACAGACGGGCGCGGCGGGAGATCGCGCAAATGGCCCGGCGGGTCTCGGTGGTGACTGCCGTTTCTCCACGTGCGATCATCGATATCGCTTTCGTGATCTATGTATCAGTCCGTCTGCTCGGCAGGATCTCGGCGATCTACGGCGGCAGACCCGGGCTCGTCGGCTTCCTGCGGCTCTCGCGGGCCGCGATCAATCATCTTGCCGTGACCGGCGGGATCGCCATGGGTGACGATGTGCTCCAGCAGATAGTCGGGCATGGTCTTGCGGCTCGCCTCTCGACCAAGCTGGGGGAGGGAGTTCTGAACGGGGCGATGACCGCCCGTTTCGGACTCGCCGGAATCGCGGTGTGCCGCCCGCTGCCCTTCATCGCCCAGCCGGCTCCGAAATTCTCCGATGTGGCAGGCGATCTGTTGAGCCGGGCGCGCGAAGCTGCACAGGAAGGCGCGGGTGAGGGCAGGGCTGCGCCGCGTTAACGCGGCCTTAACCGAGCCGGCAGGAATTGCCGGTCTGTTCCCTCGACAGGGCGGTTTTTGCCGGGATGGGACGCTCTCTCGAAGGTTCATGCAAGGATTCGTAAAGGGTTGCAGGCTGGCATGAAGGTTGCCGGAAGAAGTCCGGTATTGCCTGTGTCACAAGCCGAGTGCGACACGGGCGAGCCCCCAGGAGGTACGGGCCATGTCTTTGATGTCGGCTTTGAGTGCGGCTGTCTCCGGCCTGCGGACCACGCAGGCAGGGATCAATCTCGTTTCGCAAAACGTCGCGAATGCGGATTCCGCCGGCTATACCCGAAAGATCATCCAGCCGGTCCAGACCCTGAACGGCGCGCAGAGTTCCGGTGTGAAGACCGGTGCGGTGCAGCGCGCGATGGACGACATGCTTGTGCGTCAGCTGAATACCGAGACCTCGGGTGCCGGCTACGCCAACACGCGGGCCGAATTCGCGACGGCGCTCGGCCGCCTTTTCGGTACGCCAGGCGAGGCCTCCTCGCTCGACGATGCGATGAACGAATTCACAAACAAGCTGACGACGCTTACCAACGAGCCGTCGAGCTTCGCGGCCCGTCAGGCGGTTCTGGCAAGTGGTCAGACACTGGCGGGACGGATCGGAAGCATCGCCAACGGCGTGCAGGAACTGCGCAGCCAGGCCGAAGGGCGCATTGATGCGGCCGTGACGCGCGCCAATGAGCTTCTCGAAGGCATCGCCGAGGTCAACGGCCAGATCACGGCGGAGAATCTGCGTGGTGGCAGCGCGGCGCTGGAAGATGAGCGCGACCGGATGCTCAATGAACTCGCCGGCCTGATGGACATCAACGTCCAGAAGGGCCAGAACGGCTCGATCATGGTCCGCACGCCTTCCGGCCAGACCCTGTTCGACGGCAGCAGCCCGACAAAGCTCAGCTTCGATCGCCGCCCGGCGCTTGACGCCGGCATGAGCTATGATGCTGCGAATTCCGGCGTCGGCGTGATCAGCGCCGAAACAGGGTCCGGCGCGCGCTTCGACCTGATTGCCGGCGGCGCCTTCCGTTCCGGCGAGATCGCCGCAGCGCTGGAAATGCGCGACGAGATCCTCCCCCAGGCGCAGCTGCAGCTCGATGAAATGGCCGCAGGACTGGCGCGGGCGTTTTCGGACAGGCCGACGGAACTGAACGGGAATACGCTCGAATTTGCAGCCAACGAGGCCTCGACAGCGGAATTCACCCTGGACGGGCAGTTTTATCGGGTCTCCGCGGCCAATCTCGGTGATCTCCAGACGGAATTGCAGGGGGCTCCCTACAATCTCACTGTCGCTCTCGCCGGCAACGATATGACCATCACGTCAGGAGCCGGGGCTCTGAACCTCCTTGGCGGTTCATCGACACGCGGTGTCTCGCAGGCAGCGCCACCCAACGGGACTGACGAGTTCCCCTTCTTCGTCGATCGTGGCAACGGCAATGCGACCTTCACGGGCGTGGATGGGGAGATCACGGGATTCGCGCAGCGCATGGGCGTGAATACGGATGTTCTGTCGGACGCAAGTTTGCTGGTGAAATCAGAAACCGCTACCCCGCAGGGCGATCAATCCCGGCCCCAGGCTGTCCTCGACGCACTGACCAGCCGCCAGCAGATATTCTCGCCGGGGAGCGGGATCGGCGGTGTCGCTGCCCCGGTGACGACCACGGTCACGGATTTCTCGCGCCGTATCGTCGAGATGCAGGGCGCGGCTACGGAGACGGCGAAGCGTCTCGACGAGGGCCAGAAAGTCGCCCTCAACAGCATCCAGAGCCGTTTCAGTGAGACGGCCGGGGTGAATATCGACCAGGAAATGGCTCAGCTCGTGCAGCTACAGACGGCCTATGGCGCCAATGCGCGCATCATGAGCGCTGTACGCGAGATGATGGACACCTTGATGCGGATCTGAGGAGGCTGAATCATGACCCTCGCACCCTTTGCTCCGGGCGCCTTCACCAACCGCCGCAGCGCCGATCATTTCGTGCAGATGCGCAACCAGGGCTCGGATCTGGAACGCCAGCTCTCCACCGGGCGGCGCGCAGACAGCTATGCCGGCCTCGGCGTCAAACGTGGCCCGGCTCTCGATATGCGCGCGAAGCTCAACGGGCTGGAAAGCTTCCAGGGCAACATCAAGGACGCCAATCTGCGCATGTCGATGCTGATGCAGAGCGTGGAAGGGCTCGACAAGGTATCGGCCCGCACCCGCTCGATGCTCACGACGCCGAGTTCGAATGTCTTCGGTGGCGGCGTGCCGCAGGAGCAGATCATTGCGCAGGGCGATCTCAAGCTCGCCATAGACATGCTCAATGCCGACGTCAACGGGCGTCACCTGTTCTCGGGCCGGGAGCATGATAAGAAGCCGGTGATCGACTACGATACCATGATCACGGATCTGAGAGCCGCGATCGGCACACCGCCGACCGGGGATCCCGCAACCTGGGCCGACGCCGTCGTGGATCAGGTCGAGACCTATTTCAACAATGTCGCTGGCTGGTATTCGGGAGATGATCCGGCGCTGACCGATGTGCCGCGCGACACCAGCACCGTGCAGATTGATCAAGGTCGCAGCGTTTCGATGGGCGCCCAGGCTAATGAACCGGCATTCCGGCAGCTTCTCACCCAGCTTGCTTCCGTCGCCGCTGCAGACTTTCCGCCAGGGAGCAGTGAACATGTCGATGCTCTGAACCAGGAGATTCGCGACAGATTCCCGTTGCCTGCAAATGCCCCCAGCATCAACCAGATCGGCATCGAGCTCGGTGCGGCGCAGTCTCAGATGAAGACGGCTGACGAACAGCATATCGCCACCGGGGCGATCCTGCGCGACCAGCTCGGCGAGATAGAGGATGCGCCGATCGAGGAGGTTGCCGCCAAGCTGCTGACCTTGCAGACGCGCCTTCAGGCGAGCTACCAGACGACATCCACACTCTCGCGCCTGTCGCTGGTGAATTTTCTTTGATGCGCTGAAGCCTACAGGCGCTTCTTGAACCCCTCATGGCTGGCCGTATAGCCGAGGCGTTCGTAGAAGCGGTGCGCGTCCTTGCGCGCCTTGTTGGAGCCGAGCTCGATAAAGGCGGTGCCACGCTCGCGCGCCCAGCGCTCCGCATGCGCCATCAATGCCGCGCCGATACCCGTGCCGCGCCGCCCGGCATCGACCTGGACGCTCTCCACCTTCGCACGCGGGCGCCCGCCTCCGGTGATCGTCGGGATCAGGGTGACCTGGAAAGTTCCGACGATCTTGCCCGCATGTTCGGCGACGAACAGCGTCGAGAAGGGCGATGCCGCGATCTGGGCGAAGGCGGCCTCATAGCCGGGACGCGTATCCGCGTTCCAGACATCCCCGTGACCGCCGACGGCATCGGCTTGATGCAGCCGGATCACGGCTTCAAGATCCTCGGCCCGCGCCTCGCGGATCGCTGCCTTGTCTGCGGGCCTCATACGCTCAGCCGATCGCTGCGCGGGAGCAGATCCTGCGGCTCGCCGAAGCCGGGCAGGGCGCACATCCGCTCCATCCAGGCCGTGAGGGCCGGGTAATCCTCCATCCGAAAGCCGCCTGCCGGGGCGTAGCGCACGACACCGTAAATATCGATATCGGCGATGCTGGGCGCCTCTCCCACGATCCAGTCGCGCCCGGCGAGATGGCTCTCGAGCACCTGCAATGCCGCGCGGCCCTCGCTGTGATAGAGTTCCGCGACCTGCTGGTTCACCGAGCGGACGCCGATCTTGATGCCGCGCGAGCGGTAAACGCCGGGCGAGAGGCGGTCGTAATCCCAGTACATCCATTCACGGATAGCGAGGCGTTCATCAAGGCTGGCGCCGCCGAAGCGACTGAACAGATCCGCCAGATATTCGAGGATGGCCGCAGCCTGGGACAGGCAGCGGCCATTGTTGGCATCTTCCAGAAGCGGCACCTGCCCGAAGCGCTGGCGTGCCATGTAGGCGGGTTTCTTGTGGGCGCCGGCGGCGAGGTTCATGTGGACGTAGTCGAAGGGCTCTTCGCACAGCGAGAGCATCAGGGCGACCTTGTAGGTCGGGCCTGACAGCCAGATGCCGTGCAGTGTAAAGCGTGCGCTCATGGTCTCATCCCCTTCTCCCGTTCCTCGAGCCGAGGCTAGGCCCGGGACAGGCGGGCTTCAAGGGGATTGCCTGCACAGGGCTCAAGGCATCGGCGAGCGGGAGCAGGCCGCTACACGGCTGGCGGCGGATGGCTCAGGCTGCGGTCGAGACCACCTGGTTGCGGCCCTGGTCCTTGGCCCGGTACAGGGCCAGATCGGCGCGCTTGAGCATGTCCTGCGCGGACGTGTCGCCGGGCTGGCGGGAGGCGACGCCTATCGAGACCGTCACCGGGATCTGTCGCGCCTCCTGATGAATGGCGAAGCGATCATCATGCACGCTGAGCCGGATACGCTCCGCGACAATCTGGGCGATATCAATGCCTGTATCCGGGATGACCACGACGATCTCCTCGCCGCCGAAGCGCGCCACGATATCAATGCCGCGCGTCTGCGAGCGCACGCGTTTGGCAAATTCGCGCAGGACTTCGTCGCCGGCATCGTGGCCGTAGGTGTCGTTGATCGGCTTGAACTTGTCGATATCCATCACCAGCACAGAGAGGTGCTTGCCGCGACGCAGGGATTCGTCGAACAGGGCAGCGAGTTGTGTATCGAGATAACGACGGTTGTGCAGGCCGGTCAGCGCGTCGGTGACGGCCATCTCCATTGATTCCTGCACGGCCTCGCGCAATCTGTCGGAGAATCGCTTGCGACGGGCCTGGCTGCGCACACGAGCCAGTAATTCATTGCGATCGACCGGGCGTGTGAGGAAGTCGTTCACGCCGATTTCCAGACCACGCAGGACGCGGCTGCGGTCATCGGCCTCGGCCAGCATCAGCACCGCCATGTTGCGGGTGCGCTCGACCGAGCGCAACTGCGAGCAGACGCGCAGGCCGTCCACCCCCTCGAGATCAAGGCTCACGATGGCGATGTCGAAATCTTCCTCGCCGGCGAGCACCAGTGCCTGCGTGGCGTCGCTCTCCACCGTGACCTGGTGATATTGCGAGAGGGAGGCGGTCAGCCTTTCATGCGAGGAAGCGCGATCATCGATCAGCAGGATACGCGAATCGAGGCCGGTCTCGGCGGTGGCGAGGACGAGCGGATCCCCGATCAGGCCGTATTCGCGCGAGGTCAGGGCACGGGTGCGCAACTCGTCCGTGACCGCCTTCAGCCGCACCAGACTGCGCACACGGGCAAAAAGCGCGGTATCGTCCACGGGCTTGGTGAGGAAGTCGTCGGCGCCGGCATCGAGACCCTTCAACCGGTCGCTCGGCTGGTCGAGGGCCGTGACCATGACGACCGGAAGATGCGCCGTGGCGGGTGAGTTCTTCAGCCGCCGACATACCTCGAACCCGTCCATGCCCGGCATCATCACGTCGAGCAGCACGATGTCGCACAGCCCCTGATCACAGATGGCCAGCGCGTCGGATCCGTTCATGGCGGTCACGACGTCGAAATACTCCGCCGTCAGCTTTGCTTCGAGCAGCTTGACGTTGGCGAAAATGTCGTCGACCACGAGAACTCTGGCGGTCATTACGCGTCCTTTCAGCCCGCATCCGCGTAGGTGCGGACCGTTTCGAGAAATTTGGCGACGGAAATCGGCTTCGAGAGATAGGCCTCGCAGCCGCCCTCCCGGATGCGCTCCTCGTCGCCCTTCATGGCGAAGGCGGTGACGGCGACGACGGGGATATCCTTGAGGTCGTCGTCCTCCTTCAGCCATTTGGTCACTTCGAGACCGGAGACCTCAGGCAACTGGATATCCATCAGGATCAGATCCGGATGGTGCGCCCGGGCGAGTTCCATCGCCTCGATCCCGCTCGCAGTCTTGAGCGTGGCATAGCCGTGCGCCTCCAGGAGATCGTTGAAGAGCTTCATGTTGAGCTCGTTGTCTTCGACGATCAGAACCGTCTTTTGCATGGGTCGATCCCCGTTCTTGCCGGCAGGCCACCCCGAACCCGTCATGCCGGCATTCTCCCGTTCCAAGAAGCATAGTAAACCGATACCCATGAACGAATGGCAAACCGAATCGGATTTCCCATGAAGCTTCCGTCGCAAGAGCAGGCGCGAGAGACCGCAATCGCCGTTTTCGGCCGCATCGTCGCTGATGAAGAGCGTCTCGGGCGGTTTTTCGATCTCACGGGCCTGCGTCCGGACTCGATCCGTGAGGTCTCGAACTCCCCACGCTTTTTCGAGGCGGTGCTCGACCATGTAGTCTCCTACGAGCCGCTCCTCGTCGCGGTGGCGCAGGAAATGGAGGTCTCTCCCGAGCAGATCGTTGCGGCCCATACGCGGCTTGCGCCGCCTCCCTTCGAATAGGCCTGTCATGATGAAGCCGGCGCCGGAGCCCTATCTGTGCCGGGATTGCCTGTGGAGCGGGCCGGTCCCTGCCGGTTCGCGACCCCGCTGCCCGTCATGCGGGTCTCCCCGTGGACTGCATCATCGCGAGCGGGACAATCTCGGTATCGCCCATATCGATTGCGACGCGTTCTTCGCCGCCGTCGAGAAGCGCGAGAATCCGGATCTGGCCGACAGGCCGGTGATCATTGGGGGAGGGCGTCGCGGTGTCGTCTCGACAGCCTGCTACATTGCGCGCATCGATGGCGTCCGCTCGGCCATGCCGATGTTCAAGGCCCTGGAGGCATGCCCACATGCCGTCTTGATCCGTCCGCGCATGGCGCTGTATGCCGAGGTGGGGCGGCAGGTGCGCGAGATGATGCGCGAGCTCACACCGCTCGTCGAACCGCTCTCGATCGACGAGGCCTTTCTCGATCTCACCGGCACCGAGCGCCTGCACGGTGCAAGCCCGGCGCTCACCCTGGCGCGCTTCGCGCGGCGCGTCGAGGAAGAGATCGGCATCACCGTTTCCGTGGGCTTGTCCTACAACAAGTTCCTCGCCAAGATCGCCTCCGATCAGAACAAGCCGCGCGGTTTCTCGATCATCGGGCAGGCGGAGGCGCGGGCTTTTCTAGCAGAGAAACCGGTCGGAATCTTGCCGGGTATCGGCAAGGTGTCGCAGGACCGGCTGGCGCGTGCGGGTATTCGCCTGATCGCGGATCTCGCGACGCGCTCCCTGGAAGATATGATGCGGATCGCGGGCAATGACGGGCCACGCCTGTTGCGGCTTGCGAGGGGCGAGGATGCGCGCCGGGTCGAGCCGGAGCGGGCCGCCAAGAGCGTTTCCAACGAAACCACCTTCGACGAGGATATCGCCGCTCTCGCCCGGCTGGAGCCCATCCTGTGGCGGCTCGCGGAGAAGGTCTCGCGCCGATTGCGGACGGCGGATATCGCCGGGCGCACGGTGGTTCTGAAGTTGAAGACCAAGGATTTCCGCACGCGCACGCGCACTGTTTCCGGCCTCGCGCCGACCCAGCTCGCGAGCCGGCTCTATGCGGCGGCACGGCAGATGCTCGAGGCGGAGTGCGACGGCACCGCCTTTCGCCTGATCGGGATCGGCGCCGCCGATCTCGTCGATGCCGCACTCGCCGATCACGGCGATCTCGCCGATCGCGAGGTCGTGCGCGAAAAGAGCCGCGAGGGCGCCATCGAGAAGTTGCGGGAGCGCTTCGGCGATGCAATCGTCAAGCGCGGCATCGTCCTGCGGGGGGATGACTAGGCCTCACCGAGCCAGCCTCGGCAACGAAGGCTCGTCGCGCCGCAATCCTATCGGGCAAATTTCGTCCGGGCGCGTGCCAGTGATGCCGGCTCGCCCATACCCTGCGGCGTCCAGCTGTCGGGGACGCCGCGCCCGATGGCAGTCGTTACCGGCAGGACGCCACCCCACAGGCCCAGATGCTCGTCCTCGGCATCGTCCACGGGGCCGCCGTCGCGCACCTTGGCGCTCGCGGCCTCGATGGTAAGCGCGATGACGCCCGTGGCCTTGCGTTCCTGCGCGGTCATCGGGCGGATTTCCTCGTAGCGCCCGGGCAGCAGATGCTCGGTGATCAGTTGCAGCGCATGATCGTGCTCATCCGCATCGGTTACGGCGCGTGCAGTTCCGTGTACCACGCCGGAGCGGTAGTTGACCGAATGGTGAAAGCCGGAGCGTGCGGCAACGAGGCCATCGATCAGGGTTACCGTCACGCAGACGGGCTCTTGCGGCGTCGCCCTGACGATCCGCGTCTTCGACGCGCCGTGGAGATAGAGCACATCGCCTTCGCGCGCATATGCCATCGGCATCACCACCGGGCGCCCGCCCACGATGAACCCGACATGAGCCACGAGACCCTTGTCGAGGATATCGTGAATGGTCTTCTCATCATAGCGCGCACGTTTGCCGTTGTGTGCGCGATTGATGGCTTCGGCGGTGATCATCGCTGGCTCCTGTTCGGACATTTGTCGGAGCCCTTGGATGCGCGACAATCTGGATGTATGAAAGAGCCAGGAATAATGAAAATGAGAGCACCAGTTCATGCAAGCGCTCGAACTCGGCGCCTGGCGTGCGCGCATCGCGGCACAGGATGCGCCCTCCTTGCGGTTACGGCTCTACCAGGCCTTGCGGCAGGCGATAGCTGCAGGCGATCTGCGCCCTGGCGAACCCCTTCCATCCTCCCGGCAGGCGGCGGAAAGCCTCGCCATCGCGCGCAATACGGTGAACGGGGCTTATGACCTGTTGCGCGCCGAAGGCTGCCTCGAGATTGCGCCGGGGCGCCGACCACGCATCCGTGCGGTGATTGCGACTGCCGTAGGGCAGGGGGGCAATCAGGACGAAGAGACGCGTCACGATCATCGTGCAGGAACGGGTCTGTCGCAGCGCGGGCAGGCGCTTGCGCAGGATTATCGCGCGCGTGCACGAGCCCAGGCCTCGGGGCCGTTCTCTCCCGGTGAGCCGGATTCGAAGCTTTTTCCAGCAGACGCCTGGGGGCGCGCGCTCCGCCGCGCCGCGCGCCGCAATTACGGGCCGCTCGCGAGCTATCGTGATCCCCATGGACTTCCGGGCCTGCAGGCTGCTCTGTCTGATCAACTCGAGCGCCATCGGGGTGTGCGGGTTGCGCCACATCGTATCCTGATCCTGCCGACCGTGCAGAGCGGGCTCGTTCTGGCGGCCACCGCGCTGGCGGATCCGGGAGATCTCGTCCTGGTGGAAGATCCCGGATATGCCGGGGCGCGGGCCGCATTCGCGGGGGGCGGCCTGCGCCTCGGCGCCATGCCGGTCGATGCGGATGGGGCGGATCTGGCTGCGGTCATCCCGGCGACGCCGCCCCGGCTGATCTACGTCACGCCCTCGACCCAGTATCCGACCGGCGCCCGCATGGCGCTGCATCGGCGCATGGCCTTGCTGGATCATGCGCGTGCACACAACGCGATCATTCTGGAAGACGATTACGACAGCGAGTTCGTCTGGCGTGGTGGCGAGATCGCTGCCCTGCAGGCGCTTGATGACGATGAGCGCGTGATCGGCTTCGGCACCGTCGCCAAGAGCCTGGTGCCCGGGCTGCGGATCGCCTGGATGGTGGTACCGGATGCGCTGGTGGAACATCTACGGCGGGCTCAGCGCAATCTCGGCCTCCTCGCCAACCTCCATGGCCAGGCCGCCTTGCAGGATTTCCTGGAGAGCGGCGAGTATCGCGCCCATCTCCGCAAAATCACCCGCACCTATGGCCAGCGCGCGCGCATGCTCGTCGATGGCTTGAAGAGGGTGCTCGCGGACCGGGTGCAGATCCTGCGGCCGGATGGCGGATTGCAGGTTTGCGTGCCGCTGCCCGACGCCGTGGAAGAGGCTGCTTTGGTGGCGGCCTTGCAGGCGCGCGGCTTCGCCGTGGCGGGATTTTCTGGCTACTATCTCGATCACGGGCGCGCCGGCCTCGTCATCGGCTTCGCCCACGCGAATCCGGCAAGTGTCGCTGCCCTTTGCGCGACCCTGGAGGGGGCATTGCCCGCATCGTGATCTGCTGGCCTCAGAAGCCGCTCTCGCGGATGAGGATCGCCATGATCGCACGCCAGACACGTACGGCCAGGGAGACGCGTTCGCCCTTGAGGCGCAGGGTTCCGCGCAAAGCCTGTGGCTGGTTCATGGCCGGTATGGTATCGGGTCGCGCAAGGACACGATACACAGCCTCGTCCGGCACCAGGCCGTCCTGCGTCTCGTAGGCAGGCAAGGTTCCGCCATGCGGCGAGGTGAGCTCCGGGGCGGCTGCGAGACGGGATGAACCGGTCTCGGAAACGGCGAAGACGTGCGTATCGATCGGGGTGCGCCCCGGCGCCTGCGGGTAAAAGCGCGCGCGAGCACCCGTGCCGACGCGTCCGAGATCGGATTCGGAGAGATAGGCCTCGATGACCCAGCTTTCCGGCGTCACCAGCGTGGCGAGCCATTCCCCCTCGGCCACCCAGTCGCCGATGCTGATATCGGGGTCTCGCTCGGCCAGACGCCCCGCATGCGGTGCGCTCACCGTGAGTTGTTCCGCCTGTCGGGAGAGGCCGGCGCGCTCGGCAATGGCGCCTTCGAGCTCTTCCCACAAGGCCGCGCGTTCGCCCAGTGAGCCGTCCGGGCCTGCCGCCCCCGGCGTTTCCACCGAGGCGCGCCAGCGCAGGAGCGTGATACGACGGGCATTCTCCGCCAGACGATGCTCCATATCGGGCGCGGCAAAGCTGAACAGCATGTCAGCTTTCGCAACATCCCGGCCCGGCTTGGCCTCGTCCGTCACGAGAAGGGCATCTGCCGGCGCGAAGAGCTGCGTCTGGCGCTCCCCCCGCAACAGGGCAGGTGCATGGATCGACCATTGCAGGGGCATGCCGAAGAGCATGATCGCGCCCAACAGAAATGCTGTGCTCGTCAGGGTGTTGCGGTTTACCCGATAGGCCTCCCGTCGCCTTGCCCATTCCCGCAGTTCCATCAAAATCGGGCGACCGATGAACCAGGCCAGCTCCACGATCATCAGCATGATACCGAGCGCCTTGAAGAAGAAATGATAGACGATCAGGGCGATGCCGAGAAACAGGACAAAACGGTAGATCCAGGTGAAGACGGCATAGGTGATCAGAAGCCGTGCCCGCCCTTTCGGGAAACGCTCGGGTGGGCTTTCTCCGAAGCCGAACAGGGCCTCGCGCAACCGCCAGCGCGCCAGCCGGAAGGCGCGATCCTGGAGGTTGGGCATGTCGAGCGCGTCGGAGAACAGAAAATACCCGTCGAAACGCATGAACGGATTGAGATTGACGGCCAGGGTCATGATCCAGGTCGTGGTCGCGAGAATGAAGGCCGCGGAACGCACCGGGCCGTCCGGCATGAAGCTCCAGGCCAGCGTCATCCAGGCGGCGATCGCGAGCTCGGTCGCCATACCCGCATAGCCGATGCGCAGGCGCCTGGCGCGATCGGTGAGGCGCCAGGCGGCCGTGGTATCTGTATAGAGCACGGGGTAGAGCACCATGAGTGCGATACCCATGGTGGGCACGGCGACCCCCTCGTGCTTGGCCGCATAGGCATGGGCGAGTTCATGGGCGATCTTGGCGAAGATCAGCCCGATCCCGATCGCCGCCAGCCCCTGCCAGCTGAACAGATGCACGAAGGTCGTGACGAACCCGTCCCATTGTCTCAGGACCAGCAGCATGCCGGCCAGGCCCGCGATCAGGGTAACAATCCAGAAAACAGGTGAGAAGAAAGGTGCCGCGAGGCCGATTGTTCTGTCGAGGAAGGGATCCGGGCGCACCAGCGGGATGCGGATGAAGAGATAGTTCTTGAGCAGGAAGGCGACCGGATTCATCCGGGCCGCCTGCGCCTGTTCGTGTAACTGCCCGAGCGCGCGCGGCCCCTCCACGCGCACCAGATTGGCGCTGGCGAGGAACCGCACGAAGGCCTCCACTTCCGCCGCATCGACAGTCAGCGTCGTTTCCTGCGTGATCGCTGCGGCGATCGCCGCCGGATCGTCGCGATCCCAGCGGGCCAGCATCTCGATTTCCGCCCAACCAAGCCTGAAGTAGCGCCCCCGTGCCGGATCCTCCAGCGTCCAGCTTGGGGCGCCATCCCCGTTCGAAGGGCCGGGATGGAGCACGAGCTCGTCGCGCAGAGGGGGCAGTTTGCGGGTGGCGGATGCGCCGCCGCCCCCGTTGGGATCATTATGCGAGAGGGCGATTGCGCCGACCGGCGGCCCGATCACCAGCCCAGCCATAGCCGCCCCCATGCCAGTGGACGGCGCAGCAGATAGAGGCCGAGCACCGTGCGTTCCCCGTAAATGCGCACGGTGCCGCGCAGGCCGATGCGCAGGCGTGCGTCATCATTCTCGAAACCGGCGCGCAAACGGTAGGCCATGATGCCCTCGGCGGTCTGTGCCGCGCGATAGCCGGCCCGCTCCAGCCGCGCCATGACCGGGCGCGCCGGATCGATATTGAGAAAGAAGCGGATCTCAGCCCCCGGCTCAAGGTTGATCGCGTCGGCTACCGCGAGATTCATCTCCAGCTCACGCCGGTCGGGATCGGCCAGCAGCATGATCCGCTCCCCGAGCGCGACCGGGCGCCCTTCCCAGTCGGCGACATCGTCGAAGACGGCGATACCGTCCGCCGGTGCTGCGATATGGATGCGGGCGAGACGCTCACGCAGGAAGGCGAGTTCTGCCGCGTGTTGCTCCCGGCGGCCCTGCAAAATCGCCAGTTGGGCCCGTGAGCGTTCGTCGAACAGCGCTTGCTGGCGGGCTTGTCGCAGCTCGGCATCGGCGACGCTCAGTTGCTGGCGCGCAATTTCGAGCCGGGTTGCGAGTTCGTCACCATCAAGACTGACCAGCGCCGTGCCCGCCTCGACACGCTGGTTCGGCGTGACATGGACATGCTCGACGACCCCCTGAAGCGGGGCCCGGATCAATGTTGCGTCTCGGGCGACGATCTCGGCCGGTGCGAGAACGGACTGGCGGACGGGAATGGCCAGCAATCCGAGGACAAGGGCGATGACGGCAGCGGTGACCGTCCGCTTTCGCAGATGGCGCTTTCCTTGCCGACGCGGTCCGGACAGAGCCGCGAGTGCATGGGCATAGGCATCTGCAAGATGGTTGAGGGCGCCGAGTTCCGCGCGGCTGAACGGCTCCTCGCGGGCCAGAAGCAGGGCGCCTTCGACCCGCCCCTTGTGGAGGAGCGGTACGAGCAATAACGATGCTGGCAGATGCCGGGTAAAGAAATCGGCTGCTTCGCTGGCCGTCGCGCTGCCGCTCGCGCCGAACGCCTCCCCCATGGCGGTCACGGGCATGGCGCGCAGCCGCGGCGATCCGGCGAGGATCTTGCGAAAATACTGCTCCAGCCTGCGGGTGAAGGGCGCGTCGCGATCCGGTGTGGCGAGTCCGGACAGGGTCTGCAGACGGGCACGATCAGTCCGGAAAAAGGCAGCCTGCCGGTAGGGCACGGCGAGATGCGTGTCGTTGGCCATGAGGAAGCCGAGTTCCTCGACACTCGCCGCCGCGCGGGCCCGTTTCTCGAGATCGAGCAACACGGCGAGCGCGACACTCTTGCGCTCAGGCGGTTTCGTCATCCGTCCGGTTCCCCCGGTGACGTCGTCTCGGATGGCGGCGCGAGATCAGCAAGGCCGCTCATCCCCGCCATCAGGCCGGGCGGGGCATCGGTAATGGAGGCAAAGACCTTGACCGACTGGCTCACCGGGTCCACGCGAGCGCCGAGCCGAGAGACTTGCGCGGTCACGTCATCGGCCAACTCGTCCACCCGCAACGTAAAGACATGGCCGGGCCTCAGCCAGATCAGCCATTGTGATGGCGCGATCAGCTCTATTTCGAGATCGCGATCGCCGAGAATGGCGATCAGTGGCTCGCCTTCGGAGACGTATTGATACGGCTCGGCCAGACGCTCGGAGACCCGCCCGTCGTACGGCGCAATGATGGCGCAGCGTGCGACGAAAATCTCCGCCAATTTGGTTTCGGCCTCTGCGGCAGCCAGAGCCGCAACCGCTTCGTCGTATTCGAGACGGCTGATCGAGCTCAGCTGGTCGAGCCGTCCGGCCGTCTCCAGCCGGCGCCGGGTCCCCTGTTCCTGGGCGCGCGCGCGGTCTCGCCGTGCCGCATGCGCTGCGCAATCGAGCCCGATCAGTCTTTCGCCTGCCGAGAAACGATCTCCTTCGCGCAGATCGAACGCAACAATCTTTCCGGCGATCTCGGCGGAAAGCACGGTTTGCCGGCGCGGGCTGATCTGGGCCCGGATCACCGGATCCGCAGTCGTTTCGAAGCCGAGCATCGGCGCGAACGGAGCCGCAGCAAAGGGGTTGTCGGATTCCTTTTCCCGATCCGCAAGTGTGGCGGCAGACCCGGGCGGCGCCGGGCTTCGCGGAGAATCGGGCGGGGGCGTAGTGGATTGGGCCAGAACAAGACCCGGCTCAGCAGATTGCGATCGCGATGCCTTCAAACGTTCGCGCAGCGAAAGGCCGGCTTGCTCTTGCGGCGCATGCACGCGGGCGTGTGATGGCTCGGGCGCGCGGGTTTCAAGCCTTTGGGCATAAGTCTTGCCCTCCGGGGGCGGCGCCTGTTGTGCCCACGCGACTCCACCGCGAAACAGCACGATCAAGGCAAGGACAAGAGCAAGGCAAATGGAATGGAAAAGCGCAGAGGCATGGGCGCTGGCAGGGGCGCGCGCGTTTTGCGTCGGCAAGTCATGAATGGGGCTGATCCAGAGCGCATGCGCATCGACTGCCTGGCCGATCGACCGGATGCTGCCTGGGAAGGTCCCGTCACCACCGGACAATGCCGGCCTGCGCTCACAGGCAGGTTGCGATTGTCTGTCGCGCGACCGCCCGGCCCGCGCGATCGCATATCGATTCGCAAGCCCGGATGGTGGCATCCCTCACTCCCGTGAACGGCGTCGCGGCGGCAGAGGCGCGCTACCCGTGTACTGCGCCGCAACGCGCAATTCCGGTACGAGCGCGGCCGTCGGCGCATCGCTCTGTGCGTCAGGGATGCGCGGCAATGACGCGCGCCCGGCCTGAATCGCTGCGGAGCGATCCGCGATGGCCCGCGCGAGCGTCGTGACGTCGCCGTCATCGATCACATCCGGCAAGGGATCGACGCCTGCTGAAGCATAGAGGGCCCCAAGGGCGTTGTGCACCTCGGCGAAGGCACTGTTGCGCGACCGCTCTGCCAGCACCGATGCCGCTGCTGCACGAACGCGTTCGAGCCGGTTCTGTGCATCGCTTTCTTCCGCGCTGCGGGTTGCCTGCGCGATACGATGTTCCACATCGCGCAGTTCCGAGGCCCGGGCATATTGCCGCGTGGCGCGTTGATAGCGGCGGTACGATACGTTCACCTGGGTCAGGATCGCCATGCGTAGCGCAAGCCGGCGTGTGTCTGAAAGGGTCTCCCGCGCGTCGCCTTCAGCCTGTATGGCGGGCAATGTCAGCACCCGCAGGAGATTCCATGTGACCTGCAGGCCCGCATCCGCCCAGGACTGGTTCATGAGGAAGCTGTTGGAATCGTAGTTCACGCCGGCGAACAGATTGGCACCCGGCAAGAGGGACAGCATCGCCGAGCGCGTTTCGATCGTGACATTGCGGGCGTTGTAGAGTTCCTCGCGGATCTCGGGGCGCTGGACCATCGCCACGGCTTCGAGATCGGCAAGGCGATAGGGCAGGCGGGTGCTGCTCTGGCGCGGGGCAGTGAGCCGGTATGTCGAGCCCGGCGGAAGACCCATGAGCCCGGCGAGCTCGGCCTTGGCCGTCGCCAACTCACTCTCCAGCGCTTCCAGCTGCTGGATGATCTCCAGCATGGCGCGCTGGAATTGCAGGGTTTCGAGGGGTGGCATCAGGCGCTCGCTTTCCGCCTGACGGGCGAAGCGCAAGGCGTCCCGGGCTTCGGAAAGCACGCTGCGCACACGCGGCGCCAGTTGCTCGGCAGTCACGGCCTCCCAATAGGCCGCGCGGACCTGATCGGCCACCGTAAGCACCACCCGTCTCCGCCGCTCCTCCGCTGCAAGCGCGCGATTACCCTGGGCCTTGGCGCCGAAATAACTCAGGCCGAAGTCGAGAACGTTGAGCGAGAGCTGCAGGTCCGCCGTGCCGCTATCCCTGTCCGTACTGGTCGAGGGTTCGAGGGATTGACGACCCGTGCGAACCGATCGGCTTGATGACGCGGCGGTGTTATCGCGTGTGCGCAGTCCGGCACGTCCGGCGAGCTCGGGCAACAGATCCATGCCCGCGCTGTCACTCAGCCGCTCCTCGAGGGCATGTTCCATCAGGGCGACACGATGGTCCAGATTGTACTTCAGCGCCCGCGCCATCGCCTCTTCCAGAGCCACCGGCCCGGATAGCGGTTCCTGCGAGGCGTAGAGGAGGACACGATCCGTAGCAGCGCGATTCAGTTGTTCCTCGAGAGACAGTCGTTCCGGATTCATGGCGCAACCGCCAAGGATCGCCGTCGTCGCGACCAGGGCAAGGCCGCGAAAAACGCGTCTACCGCCGTTTCCGACCGAACCAGAAACCCGGTGTCGCGTCACATACGCCTCGGCGTCCCGGCAGCGCATTTCTGCGCCGATGCCCGCATTCGCATCCATCTCTTACCGTCCCCCATACGACCATTCAGTCGAAACCCGTTGCAAGAACCCCGTCGAGCGTCTGAAAATCTGTTTTGTTCCACCTTGAACACAGCCTTAGGCTGATTCGAGATAATCTTTGTAATCTCCGGTGATAACGTCAGAACCCAACGCCTCTGGCAAGCGCTCTACCGACATTTCGCTGGTATCCACATCGAGATCACCCGCATGTGTTGCCAAGCCGACACGGCTGGCGGCCCGAACGATGTCGCTGAAAGCCGGCTTGCCGGCGGTGAAGGTGATGCCAGGCCTCTGCAGGCTTGATTCGTCGATACTCTCCGCTTCCAGGGTGACGAGCAGCGTTGCGCTTGCACTTTCGCCACCGGGAAGCGTTGCCGTGAGCACGATTTCGAAAACACCAGTCGTGCCCTCGGGGGCATCGATCGTCAGGCTTCCCGTGGCCGGATCGAAACGTATCCACTCCGGCAATTCCGCAGCATTGCCGAGAGTAACGAAAATGTTGACCGGCAGAGTTGGATCATCGACCAGGAAGGTCGAGGCGGGGAGTGCAATGCTGAAGGGACCGTTCCCGGCAATGTCCGTAACCGGTGCGATATCCACGCCCGTGCGGATCGCCAGGCCATCCGTGATCGTCGAGGGGGACGGGGCGACGAAGAAGCCGGGAACGATGGTGCGCACTGCGCTGCCGCGTGGTTCGCCCTGCTCGGCAAAAGCAGGATAGGCCTGAGCAGAGGCAGGCAGGGACGCAAAGGCGCCTGCGGAGACCGGCTGCATCGGTTCGAACATAACGGATTGCGCCGGTGGCGCCGCAGATGGTGGTGCGGGGGGCGCCGAAGGCGGGGAAACTGGGGCCGGTGGTGGTGCGGAAGGCGCGGGAGGCGGCGCCTCCACTGTGACTGGCGGCCCGGAAATCGTCACGGTTGCGGATGCGCTCGTCGTCACCACGCCGTCGGAAACAAAGATATCGAACAACAGCGTATCGCTCGCGCCCGCCGCGAGGCGATCCGGCTCCGGGGCGAAGACCAGCTTGCGGATCGCCTCCTGTGCCTCGGTGCCGGAGGCAATACCCGTACGCGTATAGATACCGAGCCCGCCATCCGTGAAACCGGCATCGGCGAGCGATGCTGCCGTGAAACTTCCGAGGCCGATCTCATCGGCATTGACCGAAACGCTCAGCACCTGGCCGGGATCCGGATCGGCGATGGTGACATCGGCAAACAGCGCGATGGTTTCCGATTGCGCCACGCTGGCGTCATCGACCCCGCCGAGCGCCGGCGGATCGTTGACGGCGGTGACCGTCACCGTGCTGCTCTGCTGTGCCGCTGCTGCGACACCGTCATCGACGCGCGCGGTGAGAACGATATCTTCCGTATCACCGGGGGTGAGGCGGTTCTCCACGGGCGCGAAGACGAGGGCGCGCAGGGCGGTCTGCGCCGTCGCGGCATCGGGCGCGGTGCGCTCATGGACGCCGCCGCCGAGATCCGTGAAGCCCGAGTTGGTGAGCGATGCGGCGGTGAAGCCGCCGCGAGCGGGCTCATCGACCGTCACGCGCAGGGTCAGCGGTTGGCCGGTATCCGGATCGGCGATCACGGCCGACGCGAAGGGCGTGCTGGTGACGTTGTCGTTTTGCGCCAGCGTCGCGGCGATGCCGGTGAGCGTGGCTGCGTCGTTCACCGAGGTGCTGACGATCTGCGTCTGCGCCTGATCCGTCGCCTCTCCGTCATTCACCAGCACGGTGAGTGTCGTTGTTTCGGTATCGCCCGGTGCGACGCGGTTCTCCGCCGGCGTGAAGACGAGGGCGCGCAGCGCGGTCTCGGCATCGGCCTGGTTGCCGTTGAAGACATAGGAGCCGTCGCCCTGATCGGTAAAGCCGCCGAGATTGGTCAGGCTGCCCTTGGCCGCATCGTCGAGGCTCACGGTCACGGTGAGGGGCACGCCCGGACCATCGATATCCTCTAAAGTGGCGGCGGAGAAAGGTGTCAGGGTGCTGTCGTCATCGGTTGCCTGCGGGCCGGGTGCGATGCCACCGAGTTCCGGCGCATCATTCGCGCCGATCACGGTGACGGCGATATCCGCAGCCGCGCTCGTTGCGGCGCCCGGCCCGGCTGAGGCGTCGCGGATGGTGAGGGTGAGGGTGCGGGCGGATTCGGTCGGCGTTGCGGTATCCAGATTCTCGTAGCCGAGGGCGCGGATCAATGTGGTGACGGCGGCGGGCGTCGCCTCGTCATTGAAGGAAACGACAAGATCGTTGCCGTTTGTGCCGCCGCTAACGGTGCCGATGGCGACACCTGCCGCCTCCACATTCGCCCCGTCCAGGGTGATCGCCCCGGCTTGTTCGATGATGCCCAGCCGGTCTTCGGCTGTGACGTTGTTCGCTGTGACCGACAGGCGCAATTCACCCCCGTCGAAATTCGCGGAATCGGCGTCGGTGACAACCGCGTCGAGGGCGGTGTTCAGGCGGACAAGCCCGCTGTCTTCGGTATAGTTGATTGCGCCGGCAAAGCCCGCGATGACGGGCGGGTTGGGCGTGGCCTCGATGGTGAAGGCGGCTGTCGCGGTCGACTGGTCGCCGTTCGGCCCGCCATCCGCGCCGCCATCATCGATTGCGAGGGTGAAGCCGCGTTCGCCGAGGCCGGAGGGAGCTTCGTAGGTGAGGGCGCGCAGGAGCGTCTCGACGCGCGCTTGCGTCGCATCCGTATTGAGATCGACACGCAGCCCATTGCCGGCCTGTCCGTCCTGGCCCGTGGCAACGGTGCCGATCACGGTGCCGCCTATGGCGACGCTTTCGCCCTCGGCAAACTGGCCATCGCCGCCGGAAGTCGCGCCGGTGCCGTCGAGGCCGAAATGGCCGTTGGCGGTGCCGGTATTCTGGGTGATCTGCACGAAGCCGCCATCGAAGACGGTCGTATCGACATCGCTGACGGTCGCATCCGCGAGAAGGCCGATCGCGGCAGGGCCGGTCCCGGCCACGACGCCGCTGGTCTCGCCCGCGACACCACCGATCACGGGCGCGTCATTGACGGCGGTGAGGCTGACATTCGAGGCGATGGCAAGCGCCGTCGTATCCTGCCCGCCATCCGCCGTCCCGCCGGAATCGGTGATCTGCGTCAGCGTCACCACGCGCGGCGTGCCGGTCGTGGGGGCGTCACTGTCATTGCGATAGGCGAGCCCGTCGATGAGGGTCTGCGCCGTGGCGGCATTGGCGGAGAGGCCGGTGAGGCTGATCGTGGCGGTGGAGCCGGTCACGCTGATCGCCACGTTGCCGCCGGCGACGGGGCCGCTGGTGGCATCGGTGAGATCAAAGGCGGTGCCGTCGATGATGATCTTCTCATCGGCGCCGTCAGTCAGGTTGGTCACGGTGAAGCTCAGCCCGGTGATGGTCTGACCCGCCTCGATCGTGTCGATGCTGGTGCCGGTAAACAGGCTTGCCGCCGCGCCACCCTCGATGAAGGTCGGATCGCTTGCCGTCGCAGTCAGGCTCGGAGCATCATTGACCGGGGTGATGGTGATGTCGGTGGTGCCGGTGACGGTCTCGACGCCGCCGGTGCCCTGGCTGCCTCCGGAATTGCCGTCCGAGAAGCTCCAGCGCAGGCTGGCGGTGGCGGGCGGATCGTCGGATGCATTGGCGTATTGCACGGCGCGCAGGGTCTCGGTGACGAGCGCCGTGGTCGGGATCGTGCCGTTATTCGCGAAGCTGATCTGCAGCTCGCCGTTGCCGGTATCGGCGATGCTGGCGATGACGTTGCCGCCGGCGCTGACCGTGCCGCCGCCATCGGGGCCGCCCGCAACGGTGAGTGCGCCGCCGGTGGCGATGCTGAAGCGGTCGTCACCATTCGCGCCGCCATCGCGGGCGATGGTGAGGCCGGCGCCGGAATAATCACCCGCGCCGGCATTGAGCGCATCGAGCTCGATATCGGCGATGCTGACGCTCGGCGCGATCTGCACGGCTGTGCCGCCCTCGATGAAGGTGGCGCTGCTGGTCAGATCGGTAAAGACCGGGGCGTCGTTCACGGCGGTGACGTCGAGGGTGATGGTGCCCTCAGCGGGGCCGGTATCGGCGGCATCGCGGATGCGGGTGGTGATGGTGACGTCCTGATCCCGGTTCGCCACGGGCGTGAAGGCGACGGCGGCGAGCGCGGCGTTCACATCGGCCACGGAGCCGGTCACCGTCCAGATCCCGGTGCCGGCATCGTAGCTCGAGGTCGCGGCGCCGAACGTGCCGGTGGAGAGGCTGCCGGCTTCCGGAGCGTTCAGGGTGAGCGTCGCGGTGACGTCCTGGCCCACATCCGGCTCGGTAACGACGATGTCGTCAAGCGCCACGGCGCCGCCGGGATCCTCGGTATAGGTGACCACCTGCGTCATGTTGGTGGCGGTGGGCGCGTCGTTGATCGCGGTGGAGACGATTGTGGTGGTGTCGTTGTCCACGGTGGCGCCGCCATCTGAGACCGCGACGGTGAAGGTGGTCGTCTCCGTTGCGCCGGGGGCGACGCGGTTTTCGGCGGGATTGAAGAGGAGTGCGCGCAGGGCGCTCTCGGCAGCTGCGGCGTTCGCGAGGCCGATGGCCTCGTAGACGCCGGAGCCGGGCGCGGTCTCGGCGAAATCGCCGAGATTGGTCAGGACGCCCTTGTCCGCATCATCAAGGGTGACGGTGATGGTGAAGGTCTGGCCCACATCCGGGTCGCTGATCGTGGCAGCGGCGAAGGGGGTGATCGTATCGTTGTCATCGACGGCCTGCCCCGCCATGAAGCCGCCGATCACCGGCGCGTCGTTGATCGAGGTGGAGACGACGGTGGTGGTGTCGTTGACGGTGTCGGTTGTGCCGTCATTGACAGTGATGGTGAAGGTCGTCGTCTCGGTCGTGCCAGGCGCGACGCGGTTCTCGGTCGGTTCGAAGACGAGGGCCTGAATCGCAGTCGTGGCCGCTGCGGCGGAGCGCTCGCTCAGCGTGTAGCTGCCGTCAAGGTTATCAGTGAAATCGCCGAGCGAGGCCGCAGTGAAGGCGCCTTTCGCCGCATCGTCGAGGGCGATCGTGACGCTGACATCGTCGCCGTCATCATCCGCGATGGTGACGGCGGAGAAGGGCGTGACCGTCGCATCGTCATTGACCGCCTGACCTGCCGCGACCCCGCCGATTTCGGGTGCGGCATTGGTCACCGCCGCAGCGATGACCATGTCGTCAATGGCAACTGATGCGTAGAGAAGAGGGACATCCGCGTAATCATCACCATCAAAATGAAACGTGCTGCTCGATCGGATAAGAAATCCCGTTATGTTGTCAAAGCTTCCACTTGTCGATGATGAAAAATCAATGCTGTTGATCGCGTCCATGGATGGCGTATCGATACGAAATGTGCCAACTTCATCACTGTTGTTAAGGCCAACGAATTCAATCCAGTCGACTGTGAAGCTTGCGTTGAGACTGTAGAACACGGTGTCCAGACTGGACAATCTGAAGGCGGAGCCGTCTGTGGAATCCATGCGGGCGTCTATAATACCATCATTCAATCGGATCCACGTGAAGGCGGCGTCGCTGGAACTCACAAGTGCTGTCGGAGCCGGGGAACTGTCGGTGTTGATGAAAGCTATGCGCCCATTGCCGTTGCCAAACTCATACGTGTCGGGTGGATTGGCGCCCAAGGCTTGAAAAAAACGGAAGGAAGCGCTTACGTCGAAGCCGTTCAGAAGTGTTGACGCAGACGCATTGACGGCAACATCTGCCCCGTCTCCAAGCACGGCCTCGCTTGATCCGAAGCCCATTGTCCCCGCCACTGGCCCCGTCAGCACATCATCAAATCCCGACGCAGCCAGCAGCGTCGTGACCTCGCTCTCGGCGATGGGTCCCGTCGCATGTTCCAGCACCCAGTCACCGCCGATTTCATCCGCGCCAGTCGGGTCGATCGAGGCGGCGATATCGGCGCCGGTCTCGGCGGCGACGGTATCGATGAAGGCTTGGCCCGCGCCATCGGCGGCGACGAAGCAGCCATAGAGCAAGATATCGCCGCCCTCGGTCATGGCGGCGCCGATCCGGGAAAGATCATCGGCAAAATCGGCGAGATTGCCCGAATCGACCACGCCGGAGGCGAATTTCAGGGCGCCATTGGCGCCATGGCTGAGGATGTGGACGGCGCCGAGATCCGAGCGCCCCTCGAGATGATCGGCGATCTGGGTCAGGGCCGGAGCATCGCCGTCGAGGATGACGATTTCCGCAGCCTCGCCGATCGCATCGATCAGGGCCTGTGCGTCGGCGATGCCGGAATCGATGAAGACGATTTCCGGCTCTGCGGCCTCATCCTGCGTCACTGCCTCGCCGGTTTCCGCATCGCCATCCTCGGCGGTATCGGCATAGGTGGCGGCGCCGGCGGCATCGAACATGATGCGCGGCTCCAGCGCCAGATTGAACGCTGCGCGCGGGAACGCGCCCGGCAGGCTGCGTGATTCGCCAGGCATGCCCGCCGGAGCGGTGGATCGCAACAGATCCTGCGCCTTTACGGATGGGTGGGGCCGCAATGCCATGGCTCATCTCCTCAATCGCGCCGCCGGCAAGCGGGCGCCGCACGCAACAGAACAGGCCGGTCACGATGCCCGGCTCGCATCTTGCAACCGCTCCCGACCGTCAGGGGCCC
>Ga0008836_100398_pt1 | contig 30303 bp, 21 predicted proteins | sample HotLakConsUCCR28_FD_62214 | JGI IMG/M metagenome (GOLD analysis project Ga0008836, IMG submission 62214) | Hypersaline microbial mat communities from Hot Lake, Washington, USA - Hot Lake Consortium UCC-R28 (Hybrid Assembly) ... | reverse complement strand
TTTCTTGGTCGAAACAACAATAGAAAAAAGATGGGACAGCTCCAAAAGCTTCCCATCTTTATTTTTTGTACTATCCTATGATTAAATTATTTAACTTATTTTTGTTCTCGGACGACAGTAATTCTGTTTAATGAATTTTATTTTTGGTTATCTTTGACCAAACAAATGACATTCTCTTGACCGACGACTATATTAAACACCAGTACGCCCCCATTTTACCAAAAAAGGATGAATGGCCTGTGGTGAAGCTGAGCAAAAGTAGAAAAGAATTTATACAGCAAGTAGTAGTGTCAAGTATGGCAAGGATCAAAAGCCTGACAGGCAATCAACTGCAGCCTTTGAAAGAAGAATTGGAATTGACACTCTACAGGGAAAGGATGAGGATCAAGCAAAATCCATGGCTGGTAGACCCAGAGGATGAGTCAGAATTTTGGTTCAGGGTAAAATCGACACTTTTGACCATAGGGGCCGATCAGCAAGCTACTGAGGCTGAGAAAAAAGATAAATATTATGAAATTCTAAGTGCCATTATATTAAGGTATGCGGAGGAAATTGCCAGCAATTTCAAGCACAGTCATTATAAAATGACCCGAAGCATTGTCACCTTTGGGTTTTCCCGGTTATTGAATACCTCCAGGGTGAAAGGATTTAAGTCTGTTTTCAGCAATCAATACAGCCTTCAGGATAAAATTCAGATCATCGGAGAAACGGATCAATTGCGGGATCTGGCCTCTAAGGGTACTATTGTGATGGTGCCTACCCATTTCAGTAACCTGGACAGCATATTGATTGGCTGGACCATCAATACCCTTGGGCTACCACCCTTCATTTATGGCGCAGGGTTAAATTTATTTAACATCCAGATTTTTGCGTATTTCATGAATGCCCTGGGGGCTTATAAGGTAGACAGGAGGAAAAAGAATCAGGTTTACCTCGAAACACTTAAAACCTACTCCCGGGAAGCCATTCAATTTGGCTGCCACAGCCTGTTTTTTCCGGGAGGTACCCGTTCCAGAAATGGTACGATAGAATCAAAGTTGAAGTTGGGTTTGCTGAGCACGGCCATAGAAGCACAGCGGGCCAACTATCAGAATGGGGACAAGGAATTTGGGAAAGTTTTTATTGTCCCCGTCACCATTAATTACCATTTCGTGCTGGAAGCCCCAAGCCTTATCCATGATCACCTCAACTACACGGGGCAGGAGCGGTACTACCATGAATCCGACGAGTTTTCCACTTCTTATAAAATCTCTAAATTTCTAGTCAAGTTTTTCACCAAGGGCTCCGATATTTCTGTGTCCATAGGAAGGGCCATGGATATTTTGGGCAACCACGTGGATGCGGAAGGAAACAGCAGGGACAGGCAGGGCAGATTGATAGATTGCAGGGATTATTTTATGTCCAACGGAAAAGTGACGGTAGACCTGCAAAGGGAGGAAGAATATACCAAGAAGTTAGGGGTCCGCATAGTAGAGGAATTTCACAAAATCAATCGGGTTTTTAGCAGTCACCTGGTCGCTTTTACTGCTTTTCGGCTGATCAAACGGGCCAATAAAAAACTGGATTTGTTTAGCCTGCTGCGGCTACCGGAAGAAGACATTTACCTCTCCTATGAGACGTTCAAAGAGGCTACTGCAGAAGTTTTGGACTGCATCAAAAAGCTGCGGCAGGAAGGAAAACTTCATATGGCGCCACATTTGGAAATGCCTTTGGAGGATATCATTCAACATGGCCTGGAAAACGTCGGCATGTATCATGCCAAAAGGCCTTTGATTCGGAACGAGCAGGGACATATTGTAACTGAGGACATTAGCCTATTGTATTATTACCATAACAGACTGAATGGATATGAATTGGAAAAAATCATCTGAAGCCAAACCCATTGGTGTTATCGGTATCGGTAGTTTTGGAGCAGCCATTGCCAACCTACTGGCTGAAAAGAATCAGGTTCTGGTGTATGCCAGGGATCAGGGAGTGGTGGATGCGATAAATGAAAATCATACGGTGAGGGACCGGAAACTGGAAGAAAAGATTCAGGCTACAAATGATCCCGAGATGTTGTGTGATGTGTGTGACATCATGTTTCCCATGATTCCTTCGGCAGCATTTCGGGAAGTAATGGTTCAGTTTGCACCCTTTCTGCATCCCTATCATTTTTTAATTCATGGTACCAAAGGACTTTCGTTAAACTTGCCTGCAGGAAAAAACCTCGAAAATATTGAAGAGATCAAGCGGGAAAATATCTGTACCATGAGCGAGGTGATCCTGCAGGAAACGGTAGTGGAGCGGATTGGATGCCTGGCAGGTCCCAACCTGGCAAAGGAATTACTGGAAGACCAGCCAGGAGCTACGGTCATTGCCAGTCGGTATAATGAAGTGATCAGTGAAGGGCAACGATTGTTGAGGTCCGACAATTTCCAGGTATATGGCAATTCGGATATCATAGGGGTGGAGCTTTCCGGGGTCTTGAAAAACATCATTGCCATAGCTGCCGGGGCCCTTTCGGGAATGGGCCTGGGTGACAATGCCAAGGGTCTGTTGGTGTCCAGGGGAATGGTAGAGATGATTCACCTGGGAAATGCCATGGGTGGTGAGACCAAATCATTTCTGGGTCTGGCGGGGATTGGTGACCTGGTCACCACCTGCAATTCTACCCTATCCAGAAACTATACCCTGGGTTTCCGGCTGGCCCGGGGGGAAAGGCTGGATGATATCGTATCCAATATGGAGGAAGTAGCGGAAGGGATCAATACGGTAAAACTCATCAAGCTTTATCTGGAATCCACAGATACCAGAGCACCCATCACCGAAAATTTATACAAGGTGCTTTTTGAAGACTTTAAAGTGGAGACAGCACTACAGTACCTGATGAAATATCCGATTTATACCGATATAGATTTTCTTTGATCTACATCCAGTATATGGGCCGCCTCCTGGCTGATTCTATCCAGGGTTTCCTTTTGTATATATTTTTTCTGGTCGATTTGCTGGACTTGGTCTCTGCGACAAAAGTAACTGTGAATGGCCCTTCTGGGGGCATTACTGACGTTTTTGGTGCCACCATGCCAGGTGTGGGAATTGAAGATAAATACAGATCCCGCCGGAGCTTCGATGATGACTTCCTGCGGATGTGGGTCCATGGGGTTTTCCATGACATCCTGGGGAAGAGCAGATTGTAAATGCGTTCCAGGCACGATCCTGGTAGCCCCGTTTTCCTTATTGAAATCATCCAGCAGCCAGATGGAATTGCAAACCATATAATCATCTTTAGCCACCGCTTCCGGCCAGTCTGCATGCAATTTTTGCAAACCTGCCCCAGGCAATGCCGCCCGGTAATTAAGCGATGACAGCTTAAAGTTATCTCCTAAAACAAAGGAAATGGCTGCCAGCACTTTGGGATGTGTGTAAAAGACATCAAATTCCTCCCCTTTGTTGACCAGATCTCCCAGCCTTTTGGCTCCCGGGTCTTTGGAATGTCTGATATTGGGAGATTGTTCCAGCTCTATACCCGCTAGTTCGCCCTCCAGGTCCAGAAGTTTTTGGACCCTGTTCCGAATGCGGTCCAAATTTTCATCTGAAAGCAGTTTCCCTAAGTTGAGGTAGCCCTGCTCACTTAATATTTTTTTCTCCTCCGCTGAAAGAATGTCTTGTTCAACACCCATTTTCTGTAACACTTGTTGCATGGTTTTTCGGTTTTATTGATCCGTTATAAACACTTAAAACTGCCAGGGAATCAGCCTATTCAAACAGTTGATTGCGGCATAAAATTATTCCGGGTTCTTACTGGCACGATCAGTTTTTACGTTGCCAAAATTGGCATCTCCCGGGAACAAACGGAAGGAACTGCTCCATTATCCGTAGGGGTTCAATTGGGATTAAATATAAGGTTTAATGAGATAAATCCCATGGCCTTATTCGAGTCTTTTCAATCTGCTTAGCAAGGGAGGATGGGAGTAATTTACAAAAACATAGAGGGGATGGGGGTCGATATTGGACAGTGTTTTTACCGATAAGGTTTTGAGGGCCTCTGCCAGCGGCTCTCCGGCATAGGTAGATTTGGCGAAGGCATCCGCCTCAAATTCATTTTTTCTACTCAGGCAATTCATAAATATCCCAAGAATGGTAGAAATAGGTGAAAACAGCATGGTAAACCCGATGATGTTCAGGTGAATGGCCATTTGATTTCCCCCCAAAGCATAACTGATCTGTTCACTAAAAATAAACAGGGAGAGGATGTACAGCATGATTCCGGTTTGCAATATCCCGGTGATCATGCCGGTTCTGATGTGCCCTTTTTTATAATGCCCGATTTCATGAGCCAGGACGGCAACCAGTTCCTCAGGAGTATGCTGTTCGAGCAAAGTGTCAAATAATACCACTTTTTTTCTTTTGCCCAGACCTGAGAAAAAGGCATTTGCCTTGGAGGATCTTTTGCTTCCATCCATGATAAAAACATTTTCCAGGGGGAACCCGACAGATCGGGCATAATTCAAGATCGTGTTTTTAAGTTCACCATCCCCTAGTGGTGTGAGTTTATTGAATAAAGGGAGGATCAGGCCGGAGTAAAACATGTTGACAAATACCATAAAAAGAGCGGCAATCGCCCAAAATATCCACCAAAAATCCCTACCGATCTCCATGATCAGCCATACCAACACAAATAGTAAGGTGCCTCCAATAATGATAGATAAAATATACCCTTTGATTTTATCGGCAAAAAAAGTTTTTACGGTGGTTTTGTTGAACCCAAAGTCCTCTTCTATTTTGAAAGTATGGTAATAATCAAAAGGGATGGAAAGGATGTCCGACCCGATAAAAAGGATACCGAAGTAAACGATGGACAAGGGGATCTCCGAGAGGCCAAACTGCCTTAATGATTCATCTAACCAGCCAAAAAAGCCAAAACCTATAAAAATCAGGGTGAGTACAAAACTAAATCCACCCGTAAACAAGCCGAAAGTGTAGTTGGTTTGCTGGTATTTCCTGCTTTCCTTTAATTTTTCCTGGCTCAGGTACTGATCCAGGGTCTTGGGGACCTCACCTATCCTCCGGTTAATATTTAGGTAGTTGATGGTTTTATCAAAAATAAAGGTAAGGGTAATGATCCCCATCAAAAGGTATTTTAAAATTTCCTGGTCCATGTTGCAAACTTATTAAAATTTGGGACAAGGAAGAATGGTATCTCTTTTTCTGGGAGCTCCGGGATTACTTGGAGGGAAAATGTAGGAAATGCTGATTTCATGAGCTCCTCCCGATTGAATGCCCAATTGGGATACCGTATAGTCAAAACTATAGCCCACATTTAATCCTGAAGGCAGGTTAAAGCCAACCATCATCACCAGTGCGTCCCGGTTACTTTGATTTTCTATGGGTTTGTACGGCAATCCCCTGTACCAAAGGCCAAAAACAATGGGTTCCATATAAATGTATGCCCCCAGGTCCAGTTGCTCAAATGGTCCCTGCCGCTTGTAATTGATGGTTGGGGTAAAATACCGCTGCTTGTAGGTATGGGTAAAATCCCGCCTTGGTGCTCCTCTGCCCAGAGAAATGCGGTAACCCGTATGAATGGAATATTTGATGGGCAACCTGCTGATTCCCTCCTCAATAAAACTTTGATTGGGTTGGTTTACATGGTGCGTAGAAAGCCCAAACCAAAAATTTTCGGTAAAGACCAGTCCTCCGAAAGAGAGGGAAAGCAGGTTTACAGGCTCACCAAAACCCTGTAAGTCATTGCCAGGGAGTATGGGGCCAAAGGGATCCGCAGGATTGATTTGGTTGGCAAAGACCAGGTTTTCATAAAAGCCGATATCCCGTCGTATATAGCTGGCCTGAAATCCAGGCCTCAGGTACAGGTTGTCAGCTAATTTTAACTCGTAAGAAAACAAACCTGAAACATGGGTAGACCTCAAACCCGCTGCACCTTCCACGTCGTTGGTCACCATAAAGCCTACTCCTGTGTTGTATTCTTCTACAAATGTATCCCCATAAGCGGAAAAGGTCGTAAAACTGGCTTCCAGACCAGGCCATTGATTGCGGTAATTGACCCCCACCCTCGTGGCTATTTCTGAGCCGGCAAATGCCGGATTGAGGTAAAGTGGTGCCGCATAGTATTGGCTGTATTGGGGATCCTGCGCAAAGGAGCTCAATGCAGAGAACAATCCTAGCAGGGTTAAAAAAACTGTATTTAATTGTGACTGAAACAAAGATTTATTCGTTTATTGAATACCAAACAGTTTATAAACGTTTTGCTGCTTCTCTGGGTATGTAAAGCAGCGTGTAAATTATGAAATCTAACTATTTTAACACCATATTTGATTTTATTTTTAAAGCAATATTTTTATTTATTGGTCTAAACGTTCCTTTGATGGGTCATGCTCAGGGTTTTAATGACAACGAGTGGATCTTCGGGTACTGTGAGGGGGGAGTGAATAATTACATTTCTTTTGGAAAAGATGGGAGGGCTCAGGTTGCCACCCTTCCCGGAAACATTACCCTGGGCAAGGATAATGCTGCCATGGCCATTGACCCGATCACTGGAGAAATCCTTTTCTACACAGACGGAGCACTTGTATACAATTACCTCAATGATGCCATGCAGGGCGTAGTAGGGGAGTTAGGGGGAATGGAAACTGAGCGGCAGTCAGTAGCCATAGCCTCCTTGGATTTTGACCCAAACCCCGGAGGAGCCAAGGAATTTTATATTTTTTATATCAGTCCGGCAGGGCAGCTGGAGTACAGTTTGGTAGATATGAACGAGCAGGGTGGAGCTCCTGTGAACCAACCTCCCGCAGGAGCAGTTTCAGCTGGAGGAAGCATAGGTAATGCAGCAGGAGCCATTTTGGTGGTCAAATCAGGAAGTTCCCCAAATTATTTGTTGAGCTTTGAAAACGGGAGCTTGATTTCCCGACGATTGGAAGCGGTGTCCGGTGATTTTACCGAGACAGCTTCACTACCCTTGGATATGCCTCCGTCCACTATTGTCTTCGATGAAACATCGGAGACCCTTTACCTAATTCCTGATGAGACGGGAGAGGATATTTTGGAGGTATCTTTTGATCCGGATACAGGGATATTTGGGTCCCCCGAGCCTATTGAGGGCACAGGAGGGGCAGAAACTATAGAAGGCATTTCCGTTTCTCCGGATGGAGATTTTTTATATTATTCACAGGGTGATGAATTGTTCCGGGTATTCATCAGTGATGACGAAATTGACCCGGAGTTGGAACCATCTGAAATTCCTGAAGACGGACCGACCCGTCTTCCCTTAGCCAATGAGATTCACCAAATATACGATATCAAATATGGTCCGGATGACCAATTGTATTATATCTATGAGGAAGTAGAAGGTGGACCACAGTACGTAGGAAGAGTAAGCAACCCGGATGAATGGATTTTGGCCGATGTGGAAATAGAAGAATTACCCTTTAATGGGACTGATTTTTGTGGAACCAGATTTCCCCAATTTGCGCCTACTATAGATGTAGACCCTTCGGCGGATTTTACCTGGGCACCAGAGATGCCCTGTATGAATAACCCCCTGCAACTAACCAGTGCTGTTACCCCTTTGAACTACCAGCCCGTAAGTTTCGAATGGGAAATCTTACCTCCCCTTACAGATGAGGAGGGTGAAGAGATTGAGATGGATCTGAATGCAGAACACCTGCTATTACCCAGTGATGCTACCACAGAACAACAAGTCACCGTAAACCTAACCGTTACCTACGCCAATGGAGAAACCAGTAATGTGACCAAAAATATTACTTTCACCGAAAATGAACTTACCGTACAGTTTAATCCCGCCGATACCACACTTTGTGATCCGTCCTGTTTGGACCTGATGCCTTTGGTAGAGGCACAGAGTGGCGAAGAAGGAGGTCAGGGAGGAGGACAGCAAGGCGGGCAGCCAGGTGGTGGAGGCGGAATCGGTGGAATTCCGGGTGTGGGACAGCAACCCGGAGGAGGCCAGGGCCAGCAACAGCAAAACTATGAATATTTTTGGTCCAATAAGCGGGAAGAAGGCTGGGGACCAGAGGCCCCTAACGAAGTTTGCAGACCGGGATTTTATTGGGTGCTGGTAAGGGAGCAAGGATCCACCTGTTATGCCTATGCCAGCATAAGGGTGAAAATGTGGGATGTGGAAGACCAGTCCAACAACATCTGGTATTTTGGGGATGGCGCAGGACTGGATTTCAACCCTGATCCGGATGATCCCGATGCCCCAACTCCCCGTCCCATTGAAAATCCCCATCCTCAGAATATACCGGCAGGAGTTACTACTGTGTCCGACCAGGCTGGCGAAGTTCTTTTTTATACCGATGGTCAGACCGTTTGGGACTTGAATGGAAACCCCATGCAAAATGGAGAGGACATAGGAGGAGATAACCTTTCTACCGGAAGCGTACTGGCTATTCCAGTAGCCTCTGACGAGACGTTGTACTACCTTTTCACCACGCAGCAGGGCGCTGGCGGAGAAAATGAGGTGAAGTATTCACTGGTAGATATTAAGGGAGATAACCCGGATGGTATAGGTAATGTAGTTACCAAAGATAATTTTCTATTCAGTCCGAGTACGGAGCATGCCACAGCATTTAACTCCGGAGATACCACCTGGGTGGTGTTTCACGAAAAGGGCAATGATACCTTCAGGATGTATCCCGTTTCCAGTGAAGGGATTGGTCAGCCTGTTTTTAATTCAACTGGTGGTAACCATGATTTTGGAGATGGTATCGGAACGATGAAAATCTCCGGTGATGGCTCCAAGCTGGCCGTGGCCTATTCCGATGGAGGAACGAATAAGGTGGATATATTTGATTTTGATCAAAGTACCGGGGAGTTAGATATATATGCTACACTTGATTTGGGGACTGATGGAGACATCTATGGACTGGAGTTTTCCTCGGATGCAAGCAGGATTTTTGTTTCTTACAGAAATGGTGGTCCCGGTGTGGAAGAATTTTACATCCAGGAAACCGATAATCCGGATGAAGATGACCCGGATAGCCCGGACACCTCCTCTTGTTCGGAATGCTTTGAGAGTGCTTCCGACCAGGATGCTATAGAAAGCTGTATCCTGGACAGCAGGGCGACTGTTTCCGGTACATCTGGTTTGGATTTGGGAGCGGTTCAGATAGGCCCTGATGGGCAGATATATGTAGCGGTGGTAGGTTCCAACCAGATTGGTCAGATACAGATTGGATCTGGGTGCAACCCTTCCACATTCAACCAAAATGCCGTGGATGCCATGCCGGGAACCACCAATCTGGGATTGCCGGCATTTGTGCAAAATTCAGGTAGCAATATACCCGATCCCAGTCTGAATGGACCGGACCGGTTATGTCTGAGCGATGAAGAAGGGGCGGTAGGCTTGTTTGAAGGAGGGGGAGAACCAGATATTGACACCTACAACTGGACCATTTTCAATGAAGAGGGGGATGTGGTGGATGAATTTCTCAATGGAGGAGAGGATTTTCAGGACCTGGAATATGCTTTTGATACGGTAGGTGTTTTTACCGTACAATTGGAAGTAGATCGATGCGGAACCCCCTGGGAAGAGGTTTTTTCCATGGAGGTGGAAGTATTGGCTTCTCCTGAAATCATTTTACCTGATGAAGTTTCCCTTTGCGGTGATGTAAAGAATTTGGTTGCGGTTGACCCGGAAGATCCCCGACTGTCAGAATATGAATTTGTTTGGGAGAATGCGGCTGGAGAAATTATTGGAGATGCCAATGAACTGCAGGTCACAGAAGAAAGTATCTACACAGTGACGGTATCCTACGCCTTGCCTGAAGGTGCGGATGAAGAAATTTTTGAAACTTGTCCGGTTTCTCAATCTGTCTTTGTGGGCCCTCCTTTTGAATTTGAATTGGAGCAGTCGGCCGAGGAGGTTTGTTATGGAGAGGATGTTACCTTCAATCCGGATACTCCTGTTTCCGGCTTGTGGTCAATAAGACCAGCAGGTGAAGGCGAATATGAAATATTGGGTGACACAGAGGTGCTGGAATTCAACACGGGAGATTTGGAAGGGCCGGGATCCTTTGACCTCCTGTTTCAGGCCCGGGACCCTCAGGACAGTACCTGTACAGTGGAGAGAACAGCAAGTCTGCTGGTGAATCCCATTCCGGAATTTACGCTTTCAGGCATCAGCCCGGCACAAAGTTGTGAGATAGGAGACGGTAGTGTCCTTCTGGAAGCAGGTACTCCACTGGATAGTTTGCTTTCAGAGGATACCGATGAAATTTTTCTGGACCTCGATGCCGGAGCAGAAATTGAATTCACCGATCTCGCTCCCGGGACCTATGCCTTCACGGCATATTCCGGAGGCTGTCCCACTTCTCAGGTTGTAGTCATCGAAAATGCCAATCCACCTGCAGATACGGTCTTTGATGTGGAGGTTGCACCTGAATCCTGTACCGCAGATGGCGTACAGGATGGTGCAGTGTTCATTACATTTAATAGCGGGTCCGCTTCGGGTAATTACCGCATTCAGAACCTGGTAACAGGAGAAGAGATTACTGCCGCTTTTACGGGTGAGGATAGCATTCGCGTGGACTTACCGGAGGGCGAATACCTGGTAGAGGTTACCGATCTGGGAGGCTGTGCTATCCCTGATCCGGAAGTATATGAGATTGGTTCAGGAAATGAAGCCGAAGTGTCTTTGAGTAGTCCGGGATTATGTGGGGGCGTTTTGAGTACCGAAATTACTGCAGCGGCGGATTTTTCTCAGGTAGAACAGATCGAGTGGTATTATCTGGTTGGTACAGCCAGCAACCTCCTCGAAGGGGAGACGGATTCCGTATTGGTGGTGGATAACCCGGGGACTTATGAGATTCGCCTGCTAAACTCCTCTGGATGCCTGCTCGGATCGGAATCCATAGAAATCATTTTTTCCGACGCCATGCCTCCTGTATTGATGGATAATTATGAAATATGTTCTTCCTCTGGAGATTTGGTTACCCTGGACGTGGGCGAATGGGCATCTTATGAATGGTATAGGGAGGAGGTGCTTATCAGTGAGGAAGCCCTATTCATTCCTGAATTACCGGGATTATACGAGCTTAGGGTAGTGGATGAGGCAGGATGTGATTTTGTTTTGAATTTTACGGTAGAAGAAATTTGCGAAATTGATGTGAGGTTTCCCAATGCCATACGACCTGATGATCCAAACAGGAATTTCGTGGTCTACACACAAGGCCAGGTAGATACATTGGTGGTTTATATTTATAATCGTTGGGGGGAATTGGTATACTTCTGTGAAGAGACCAATGTGGCCGAAAATGTTTCCGTTTGCAGTTGGGATGGAATAGTTAATGGTAAAAAGGTTCCTGTGGGAACATATCCCGTGGTTGTGAAGTTTACCAACGAAGAACAAATGATTGAAAGAACCTTAAGAAAAGCCATAGTAGTAATAGATTGATTATGATAGTATTGATTTCACCCGCAAAGACACTGGATTACAGCACCACAGACATAGGTTTGACCTCCAAACCCGCATTTCAAAAAGAAACCAAAGAGCTGGTCAGTATATTGAAAAAAAAATCAAGTAAGGCCATCAAATCCCTCATGCAGGTAAGCGATAATATTGCCCGCCTGAATGAGGAGAGGTTTCATCAATTTGATGACGAGTTTACTACGGAAAACTCCAAACAGGCCTTGCTGGCCTTTAAAGGGGATGTCTATACCCATATAGACGTAGATTCATTTTCGGAAGAAGAATATGCCTTTGCCCAGGAACATCTCAGGATTTTATCCGGACTATACGGATTACTACGGCCCATGGACCTGATCCAGCCTTACCGCCTGGAAATGAAAACAAAATTGAAGAATAAAAAAGGGAAGGATTTATATGGTTTTTGGGGCAATAAAATTGCTGATGCTATCAATGAGGCAGCCAAAGGAGCTCCGGTTATTAACCTCGCTTCCAAAGAATATTTCAAATCGGTCAACAAAAAGGCTTTAAAGTCAAGGGTTATAGAGGTTCTCTTTAAAGAATTTAAGGATGACAGCTACAAGAACATCGGCATTTTTTCCAAACAGGCCAGAGGAATGATGACTGATTTTATCATCAAAAACAAAATTGACAACCCGGAGGAATTGAAAACCTTCGATAAGGGGGGGTATGAGTTTGCTGCCAACAAGAGCAATGCGGATGAGTGGGTTTTTGTCCGGTGAATAAAAAGACGTTTTTTGGGTAAAGGCCAATTAATTTAGGAAATTATATAAACTTGGTACCATATATGTTATTCCCTCTGCAAGTCTGATTGTTCCCTCTTAATTTAAAACTTTAGCCTGCTATGTCGGTACCAAATTGGTTTGCAACTGCTTTATTTGCGCTATCAATGGTGCTGGTAATAAGCATTGGGGCTACTTCTATGTATTTTCCGGTATCCTTGCGTGTAGAACCCAATCTGGAAGGTCCCGAAGGGGTCTGCCTGAATGGTGCCTTTGCTTACGGAGAATTTTCTGCGGGAGGCGACCCGGCTACGGACCGCTATATCTGGAGCATCAAAGATGCATCCGGATTTGAGATTTTTTATGAATCAGGTGGATCTCAGGCCCGGGAAATTTCCTTTCCATTTACCTCGACTGGGATTTTTGAGGTAAGCCTTCGCGTGATTCGGGGGGATAATCAAAATTATTACCAGGAATCTCAGACGGTTACCGTGGAAAAGGGACCTTCGTTTGTGTTGCCTCCGGATGTAATTTTCTGTGGGAGTGATCCGGTTACCCTACAGGCACTGGACCCCAACGATCCGAATTTTGACAGGTATACCATTGAATGGTTGAACCCGGCGAACACCCTTTTGGGTACCGGAAATACCTATGTGGCGAGGGAACCCGGAAGGTATTATGCCAAAGTCAGTTCGGTGGCTTGTGAAGCAGTAGCGACTACCTTTGTAGGGCCCTCCATCGCTGTAGATGTGGTTTCATCTGCTCAGGTAGCCTGTCTGGGCGGTGCGGTCAGTTATCGCCCTGATGCACCCTACCTGGCCTCCTGGTCTTACAGAAAAGATGGGCAGCAGGAAAGAACTTTTATCGAAGATGCTTATGAGCTAAACCTGGATACCGATGAGCTGGAGGGTTTGGGGAATTATACCATTTATTTTAACATAGAAGATCCGGATCGCCCCGGTTGTAGTGTGGAAAAATCATTTGCCCTGGAAGTAAGGGCTGCACCGGATTTCACACTAACCAAAATCAGCGATGCTGAAAGTTGCGCTATAGGTAATGGTGTTTTTGAAATCACCGCCAACACTGCAATTTCGTCGGTTACTATATCCGGGGGGCAGGAGGAAACCATCAATCAAATCCCTGCAAATGAAAAAAGGACCATCACAGGACTTGCACCCAAAGTGTATACGGTGACTGCAACGGTAGGTACCTGCACCCTGAGCAAATCCATCAGCATAGAGAATGAAAACCCTGACGAAGGGATTGACTTTGAAGTCAGTTCATCCCCTTCCCTGTGTACCGCATCCGGTGCCGGAAGAGGCATGCTTTTACTGGATTTTAAAGGCCTTTCTGTTTCTGGATCCTACCGGATTTCCTCAGAGGGAGGGAGCAACTTCGAGGGTGATTTTCAAAATGAAACAGCCATTGAAATAGAGGTACCCAAAGGTAATTACCGGGTAGAAGTAAGTGATAACGATGCCTGTAGCAATACCAAATCACAGTTTTATGAAGTCGGGGGGCCCAATCAGGTGAGTTTTTCTGTTCCATCTTCCCTTACGGTATGCGAGCGGTATGCGCTTACTCCCCAAACAACGCAGGACCTTGGTTTCGTCCTAACCGATCCGGATGGAAATGATGTTGCCCGGGAAGGTGACGGAAGTTTCACCATCAACCAAACCGGAACCTACCGGCTTGAAGGTAACCCATTGGACACGAATTCACCTTTGTGTCCCCGGACGAGAACAATAGATGTTATTGTCAATGAACCCCTGGAGTACGACTTTAGCCAGCGGGTTATTGATTGTTTCGGCAATCAGATTTTTACCGCCGAGCTTTTCGATAATAATTCCAACGATGTGAGCATTCGATGGATGTCTGAAGACCGAACCATTCTGGGAAGAGAACTGGAATTTTTTCCACCTACCACGGGTACCTTCCTTTTGGAGGTACAGCCCCGGGCCAGTAGCATTTGCCCTGTGGATCCCATTTCATTCGAAGTCAGCATTCAGGATAATGAAGGCGCTGTATATATTGAAGGGACACCGTTGTGTAACAGTGATTCGTTTACGGTGCTACAGGCCATGGTGTCAGGGAATGCAGCAAATAAGTTGGAATGGTATAGGATCGATCCGGAATTGGGGAATACCTGGCTTTTTGAATGGGATGGTCAATCAGAAATTGAAGTGGAGGAGCCAGGGGTGTATGAGGTTGTCCTGAGAAATGAAATCAACTGCAGGCTGGAAAGTGCGGTATATGAAGTGACCCGGTTCGAAATAACTCCCCTGGAGCTGAAGGAAAGTTATGTTTTATGCAGTGCAGAAAACATCAGTCCGACCATTTCACCAGGTGATTTTGCCTCCTATTCCTGGTCTCTGGATGGCATGCAGATCAGTGATGATTCCACCTACAAACCAACGGCTTCCGGAACTTATGAACTTACTGTGGTGGATGAAAATGGCTGTGAGCAAACCGGCTCCTTTGAAGTGGAGGAGGGTTGTGAAGTACTGGTAAGGTACCCCAATGCACTGATTCCGGGGGATACTCAAAGAGATTTTAAGGTTTTTGTTGATGAAGACATAGAATGGGTAGAAATATTTGTTTACAACAGAAATGGGGCCCTTGTCTTTCATTGTGAAAGCCAGAATGAAGGCGGATCTGTTCCGGTTTGCCAATGGGATGGAATGGTTAATGGGAAAAAGGCCATTTCAGGCAGCTATCCAGTAATTGTAAAATACAGCAGCGAAGTTTTGGGCCTGGAAAAAACAGAGAAAAAATCCATAACGGTTATTGGTAATTGATATAGTTTGGGGGCTTTATCTTCTGGAGTCTGAGGTAGACAATCATCTGCGCCCGGTGGTGGCTCACATGGTCAGCCAGTAAAAGCAGAAACTGCCTTCTGGTACGCGTAAAGTCTGCATAGCTCCCTTTTTCTTCTAGTCTTTCAGGGTCAAAAGCGGCGATCAATTTTTTGGCACGATCAAATTGGCTTTTAGCCATCCGGATCATTTCCTGTTTGGTTTTTCCTTCAGGTTTAAATTCCTCCCATCGAATGGTGGATTCACGGCCATCAAATTTGCTGAAGGCATGCCAATCGATAATCATGGCCGTATGAAGTAATTGTTCAGCAAAACTCATTCCTTCTTCGTAGACTTTTTCATGGTATTTTTCCTCCGGCATGGCTTCAACTACCGCAAGGAAGTAACTTTTAGAATTATCCCATCTTTCCAAAAAGTCCCTTAAAAACGGATCTTCCTGGCCCAGGGACGTAAATATGGAAGCATGTACCAGAAACAGGATAAAAGTCACTTTAATTTTCATGATTTTCGTTGATTTTTGTATCCATTTTACGTTAGGAATAAGTTATAAACAGTGAAAAATTATCTGAAAATAATATTTAAAGCTTACATTTAATAATTGGAGATCATGAAAACATTTTGGAATGAAAGGTACAAATCCAATGAATATGTATATGGAGAAGCTCCAAATGCATTTCTGGCGGCTACATTGGTAAAGCTTAAACCTGGGAAAATATTATTTCCTGCAGAAGGTGAAGGTAGAAATGCGGTCTTTGCAGCCAGGTCAGGCTGGGAGGTAGTGGCTTTTGACTGGAGTGAGGAAGGTTTGAAAAAGGCTACAATATTAGCAGAGAAGGAGAAAGTACACATTGCATATGAGCTTGGTGATATGGAGGAAATCCACTTCGAGCCGGAAACATTTGATGCGGTAGGTCTGGTCTTCGCCCATTTTCCGGAGGAATTGCGAGCTGCTTATCACCGGAAAATCAGCAGCTTCCTGAAACCGGGTGGATATTTAATAATAGAGGGGTTCAGCAAGGCGCACTTACAGTTCAATGCTGTAAACCCGAAAGCTGGCGGGCCCAAAAATGAAGGAATGCTTTTTTCATTAGAAGATATCAGAAGCGATTTTCCTGAAATTGAATGGGAATTGCTGGAAGAAGTAAATGAAAGTTTGGAAGAAGGAAATTACCATGTCGGAGAGGCAGCCCTGATACGGGGCTTTGGAAGAAAGAAAAACACCAATTAAATCAACAACAATATGAATTTTCGATCCTGGAAAATTAGTTTGCTTTACGTTAGTTCTTTGCTATCATTGTTTTTTTATTCTTGTCGTCCGCAGCATGATTATGAGAGTAGTGCTACGGATTTTCCTTTCGAAGAGTGGACTATTCAGGACTTTCATCAGGGCTATGAAGGCGGTTCCCTTTCTGTCCGGGAAGTGGTGGAAGCTTACCTCAGCCGGATAGCCGAGATCGATCAAGCCGGGCCGGAATTAAAGTCGGTCCTGCAGGTCAATCCGGATGCATTGGCAATAGCTGATTCACTGGATCGATTACGGTCCGAAGGGAAGGTCGCAGGAAATTTATTTGGAATACCCGTATTGCTTAAAGATAACCTGGATACCCAAGACAAAATGGCTACTACGGCAGGATCCAGGGCTTTGGCGGGTTCTATGCCATTGAAGGATAGTTTTGTAGCCAAAAAGCTAAGGGAATCCGGAGCGGTGATTCTGGGGAAGGCCAATCTGAGCGAATGGGCGAATTTCAGGGGGGAACTTTCCAGTAGTGGATGGAGTGGCATCGGAGGGCAAACCAAAAACCCCTACTACCTGGACAGGAATCCCTGCGGATCTAGTTCGGGATCTGCCGTAGGGGTTTCGGCCAACTTATCTGTCCTTGCCATAGGGACAGAGACAAATGGATCCATTGTCTGCCCCTCCCATGCCAATGGTATCGTAGGGATCAAACCCACCGTTGGATTGGTGAGCCGTTCCGGGGTGATTCCCATTTCCTACACGCAGGATACACCAGGTCCAATGGCCAGAACAGTCAGGGATGCGGCCATTGCACTGGGATGTTTGGTAGGGGTAGATCCTGAAGATGAAAAAACACTGGCAAGTGCCGGCAATTACCAATCTGATTACCTACCATACCTGAAAGAAGATGGCTTAAAGGGCAAAAGAATCGCCTGGTTTAAAGGACCTTCCGGTAGAAATTACAAGGTGGACCAATTAATGGAAAGAGCTGTATCCCAAATGGAAAGTCTGGGTGCTACCATCATTCCAATTGAAGAAATTGAACCTTCTGGGACTGGGTCACATTCTTTTGAAGTGATGTTGTATGAGTACAAGGATGGGTTGAACCGGTATTTTGCCGGTTTGGGACCCGAAGCGCCGATTAAAAGTCTTGAAGACTTGATCAGTTTCAATAAAAAAGATAGTATCTCTTTAAAATATCACAATCAAATCTACCTGGAACAGGCGCAGGAAAAGGGCGATTTGTCAGATCAGGCCTACCAGGATGCATTGGCTGCTTTAAACCGGATGAGTAGGGAGGAGGGCATAGACAAGGTCCTTGAGTCAAATGACCTGGATGCCATTATAGCCCCTACTGGAAGCCCGGCGTGGAAAACCGATTGGATAAATGGAGATGGTTTTCAATTGGGAAGTTCATCACCTGCAGCCCATGCCGGGTACCCCAATATCACCCTTCCTATGGGGTTTATAGGTGGATTACCCGTTGGGATTTCCATTTTTGGCACAGCCTGGTCGGAGCCGGTATTGTTGGAAATAGCCTATGCTTTTGAGCAAAACACCCAATACCGCAGTCGGCCACTGTTTATTCAGGAGACAGATTAAAGGGTAAATTAATCCAAATATTTAACAAGTACATCCCTCCATTTTTCGGGTTTATTTGGTAAACTTGGGGAATAATAACTTTTGACATATGGTACATGTAGATTTGATTGCAGGGGCAAGGCCCAATTTTATGAAAATATCGCCCATCATCGATGCCATTAATGCAGCTTCGAAAGCGGGGAAAGCAATAACTTTTAGGCTGATCCATACAGGGCAGCATTATGATAAAAACATGTCGGGTAGTTTTTTCGAGCAACTGGGCATACCGGAACCAGACGAAAATCTGGGAGCCGGAGGAGGTACACAGGCCGAACAAACCGCCGCCATAATGAAAGGCTATGAAAAGTTGCTGATAGAGAAAGGCAAGCCAGATCTTTGCCTTGTAGTGGGAGATGTTACCTCTACCATGGCTTGCGCCATTACCGCTCAAAAGCTGCATGTAAAGGTAGCCCATGTGGAAGCGGGCATCCGTTCTGGTGATTGGTCCATGCCGGAAGAAATTAACCGGATGGTAACTGACAGCATCACCAATTATTTTTTCACTACTTCTGAAGTGGCCAACAGAAACCTTAAGGATTCAGGTGTCGGAGAGGACAGGATTTTTTTTGTAGGGAATACCATGATCGATACCCTGCTCAAACACCGGGAGAGATTTCAGCAACCAGACGTTTGGCCTGAATTGGGTCTGGAAGATGGAAAATACCTGGTCATGACCTTGCACAGACCCGCCAATGTGGATCAGGAAGAGAAATTGAAGGATTTGATCCAGAAAATTGTGGACCATACCCTGGATTTACCTCTGATATTTCCCGTACATCCCCGGACGAAAAAAATGTTGGAGCAAATTGGGATCAGCCACGAAAGGTTGCACATGATCGAACCATTGGGATACCTGGAATTCAATTATTTGGTAGAAAGGTCCAAAGCGGTGGTTACCGATTCTGGGGGGATTACCGAAGAAACCACTGTTATGGGTATTCCCTGTATGACCCTGAGGGACAATACCGAGAGACCCGAGACCATTACGCAGGGCACCAATGAATTGCTTGGAACCGATCCCAAAGCCATCCCTCCTGCCATGGAAAAATTATTTTCGGGTAATTGGAAGACCGGGAAAATACCACAACTCTGGGATGGCAATACGGCAAGAAGAATTGTGGAGATTTTGCTTGAAAAATTGTAAGAGAGGCATAAAGTATCGATGGATTATAGTTGCCCTTTCTGACAATAGAATATCATTTCATTTTCAGGGAGGGCATGTTTTTTTATTAAAGCGTGTTCCAGGGTTTTTACAAAGGGGTTTTCGGAAACCTGCAGTCCGGAAGTACTGAGTCTGCTGGCATAATCCTTTCCATATTTTCTTACGTGGTCGCTTTGGCCAAAAATCTTTTCCCGTTCGGATGGGTCTGTAATGGTAGGATCTTCCAGGGTTTGCTGCAGGTCATATACCGGAGATTGTAGGATGCCCCATCCTTTGGGCTTCAATACCCGGTTGATTTCGCGGCAGGCCTGTAAATCGTCGGTTACATGCTCCAGCACGTGGTTGCAGAAAACCACATCAAAGGTATTGTCGGGAAATGGAATCTGGTGGATATCCATTTTGACCTCCGCCAAAGGGGACTCCAGGTCTCCGGTAATGTATTCCAGGTGAGGTAGTTTTTTAAACCTGTTTAAAAAACACAACTCGGGAGCTACATGAAGGACTTTTAGCTTGTTCTTGAAAAAATCTGTTTTTTCGGCGAGGAAGAGCCACATCAGGCGGTGTCTTTCCAAACTCAGGCAATTGGGACAAAGGGCATTTTCCCTGGCCTGCCTACCGTAGGGCAAAAACCTCCGAAATCCACGTCTGCAGATATTGCATTGAACCTTATTTCCCCGGTAAAAAACAGCAGCAATTCTTAGGAATACATGGCTGAAATGCTGCAGGTATTTTCTTGGAATATATCTGATGGTCCAACTGATCAATGCCTTCATAATGTTTATTCTGGTTTATTCCTTGTTCCGCTCCGATGCCAGGGAGTACTATTCCATTCAGTTCCGAATTGATTTCAGGAATCAGGAATGGTAGAAGCATGCCTGATAATTATCCTTTTGTGTGACGGTTTCGTCATTGGAGTCTACAGGCAGGCTAGATTTTGTGAGGCAAATATAACCGGAACCATTAAATAGCCCCAATACTGCCGGAATTATAAAGTAATAAACTACAACGAAAAATATAGGTTTTCACTTATATATTTATTTCAATGGCCATATAAAATGCTCATTGGAAAGACCTTTGGCTATGAAAATCATATATTTGTATGATTAAAAAACAAAAAAATGAAAAAGAATCTAATATATGTTGCGGTCGGTAGCGTCATCGTTATCGGAGCTTTATATTTTTTCTTTGCCTCAGGTAGTGCTGGAGTAGAGAATGATATTCTGGCAAATGTAAATCAAGGGGAGTTTCGCGTAGAGATTACTACCTCGGGAGAACTTGAAGCCCTTCGCTCCGTGCAGGTATTTGGTCCGGCAGAGGCCAGGAGGTTCCGGATAGGCAATTTTACCATAGACAAAATGGTGGACGAGGGGACGGTAGTTGAAAAGGGTGAATTTATTTGCTCCATTGACAAAACAGAACTTTTTGGCCGATTGGAAGACAGAAGGCTTGACCTGGAACAAACCAAAGCCCAATTTGAGCAAATTCAGCTGGACACCTCGCTCAATCTCCGGGTGGAGCGGGACAATATTCTCAATCAGGAATATATCGTTCAGGAACAGGAATTGGTACTGGAACAATCCCAGTTTGAGCCCCCTGCCATTATCAAGCAGAATGAATACAATGTAGAGAAAGCCAAGCGGGAACTTGATCAGGCCAGAGAAAGGTACCGGATCAAAACCCTTCAGGAAAAAGCCAGAATGTATGAAATTGCTGCCAAGCTCCGGGAAGATCAGCTGGAAGTAGATCAGATGGTAGAGGTGCTGGATAAATTTGTGGTGACGGCTCCGCAGGAAGGGATGGTCATTTATGTAGATTACAGGGGAAGTAAAGTGAAAGAAGGATCTCAGATCAGTACCTGGAATCCTGTTGTGGCTACCCTTCCGGACCTGACCACCATGCAGAGTATTACCTATGTGAATGAAGTGGATATCCGCAGGGTAAAGGTGGGACAAAAGGTAGAATTGGGAATGGACGCCTTTCCGGATAAAAGGTATACCGGAGAGGTCACCAAGGTGGCCAATGTAGGTCAGCAAAGACCCAACTCTGACGCCAAAGTTTTTGAGGTAATCATTGAAGTGAATGAAAGTGATCCCATGCTGAGACCATCCATGACCTCCAGTAATGCCATCATAGCCGATCAACTGAATGATGTCCTGTACGTCCCTTTGGAGGCCGTAAATGTGGAAAATGACAGCATCAATTACGTGTATCTTCGTAATGGGGTCAAGCAGGAGGTATTGTTGGGCTTGACCAATGCCAATGATGTGGTCATAGAAAAAGGCTTGAATGAGGGAGATTTTGTTTATTTAAATACACCCGATTGGGGAGAAAATCTTGCTGTAAATTTATTGGAAGAGTTAAATGGGAAAAGAAATCTGGATAATAACGGGGAGGATGAGCCAATTGCGGAGGCTTCCGCTTCATCTTCCCGCCGGGTACCCGAAAATTCCACTCCTTAATTTTCAGTTTATCTAAGACTGAAAAGTTAAAAATATATACCTATGTTTAACGAAAGGCTTTTGGCCAACTTCTATATTGCCTTTGAAGCAGTACTGGCCAATAAAGTACGCTCCCTGCTTACCGCTTTGGGGATTATTTTTGGAGTGGCAGCTGTTATTGCCATGCTGGCCATAGGCACCGGTGCGCAACAGGAAATCATGGAACAGATCAAGCTGGTTGGGGTAAACAACATTGTGATCGAACCCGTGGTAGAACAAACGGAGGAGGAATTGGATGAAGACAGCAGTCTGGAGAGGGAAAAAAACCAATTTTCCCCCGGGCTGAAATTGGATGATGCCGAGGCAATTGCTAAGGTGATTCCAGGGATCAATAAAATCAGCCCCGAAATCGTCCTGGATACATATATAGTAAAAAGTGGGATACGCAGATCCGCAAAATTGGTGGGAGTTAATCCGGCCTATTTTGAAGTCCTAGATTTCAGGCTGAGGGAGGGAAAAATGTTTAGCGAAAAGAATCTTGTCAAAGGCGACCCTGTTTGTATTATAGGAAGAAATGTAGCGGCCAGATTCTTCCCCAATGAAAATCCGATTGGTGAGATGTTGAAAAGTGGTAATCAATGGTTGGAGGTGGTTGGTATTTTGGAGGAGAGAATTGTTTCCGAATCCAGTATATCCAAATTGGGGATAAGGGATTTTAACATGGACGTTTATGTGCCTATTCAAACCATGTTGATTCGGTATAAAAACAGAGACCTGGTGACTGAATCCCGTCTTAATGATGATAGCAATAGTGGATCAAGTAATTATCACCAGATCGACAAAATGGTTATCCAGGTAGCTGAAAGCGAACTGCTCAATCCTACGGCAGAAGTATTGGCCAAGATGCTCGAGCGTAGACATTTCAATGTAGTAGATTTTGAAATTACCATTCCTGAATTGTTGCTGAAGCAGCAACAGCGGACCCAAAACATATTTAATATCGTTTTGGGGGCCATAGCGGGCATTTCTTTATTGGTAGGAGGAATAGGCATCATGAATATCATGTTGGCTTCTGTGATGGAAAGAATAAAAGAAATCGGCCTAAGGCTTTCGTTGGGAGCAAAAAAGAACGATATTGTGAATCAGTTTCTATTTGAATCCATTATGATCAGTGTTTCCGGCGGCTTAATTGGTGTGATTTTGGGTATAGTGTTGGCCCATTTGGTATCCACTTTTGCTGATTTTCCTACTGTGATAACTTTGAGTTCCATATTGTTGTCATTTGGGGTTGCAGCCACGGTAGGTTTGGTATTTGGGATTACCCCGGCCAAGAGAGCAGCCAGTCAGGATCCGATAACTTCTTTACGCTATGAATAAAACATCTACTGTAATGCTGGCCATGATTTTTTTTCTGGCCATTTTTTCTGTTCAAGGTCAGGAGACCGAAAGTTATACGCTTGAAGATATTATTGCCCGGGCCAAGGGCCAATCCCCTGCGGCCTTGAGGGCAGATACCAGAAGGGAGAACCGGTATTGGATTTACCGGCTGTACCAGTCTAATTTTAATCCTCAGCTACGCCTGGAGGGTACACTCCCCCAGTATTCTCAGGCATTCAATAATGTTACCCAACCTGATGGATCAATTGAATTCAGGGAGGTAAGGCAAAATCTGGTGGATTTGGAGTTGGGACTAAGGCAGGTGATTAGCCCCACAGGGGGGATCATTTCTGTGAATAGTTCTACCAACAGGTTTGATAATTTCCTTTCTGCCGATGGTATCAACCAAACCCGGTGGAGTGGCGTACCTGTTAATGTGAATTTGAACCAGCCTATTTTTGCCTACAATCCCTACAAATGGGACCGGAAGATAGAACCCATCAGGTTTGAAGAAAGTAAAAGGGAGTTTGTGGAGGAGATGGAGGATATCAGCCAGTTTGTGTCCCAATTGTTTTTTGACTTTTTGGTGGCCCAGGTCAACCTGGACATCGCTACCAAAAACCTGGAAAATTCCGAAGCTATTCTTAAAATTGAAAGGGGCCGGTACAATATAGGTACTACTTACGAAGATAAACTTTTGCAGGTGGAATTACAGGTATTAAAAGCCAAACAAGGTGTGGCCCAGGCCAGGTTGGATATGGAGGCCTCTTCATTGCGGCTCAAATCCTATATAGGTCTGAATGAAGCTGTCAGCTTAAATCTGGCCCTTCCAGATGATATTCCTGAATTTGAAGTCAATGTGGAAGAGGCCATAGAGTACGCCTTCCAAAACCGATCCGATGCCATCAGTTTTGAAAGGCAGCGGATGGAAGCAGAGGCAGAGGTGGCCCAAAGAAGGGGAGACCGCTTTCAAATGAATCTCAATGCCAGTTACGGGTATAACAAGGCGGCTTTGATGTGGGGAGAAATATACAATGATCCCAATACGCAGGCACTGGTTAACCTGAGTATTCAAGTTCCCATTTTGGATTGGGGAAGGAATAAGGCCAGGATGAGTATTGCCAGGTCCAATCAGAAATTGACTGAATTTGAAATCGATCAGGAGATCATCAATTTTGAGCAGGAAATTTTCACCAGGGTCAGAAATTTTATCATGTTAAAAGACAGGCTGGAAATCTCCAAAACCTCGGATGAAGTAGCTGAAAAGCGGTATGAAATTTCTTTCCGCAGGTACCAGAGTGGGAATGTGACCATTACCGACCTGGGCATTGCCCAGGAGGAAAAAGATGTTAACAGAAGGCAGTATATAGAATCCTTAAGGGATTACTGGACTGCATATTACGAACTCAGGAGACTCACCCTCTATGATTTTGAGAATCAGGAATTGCTGTATACGCCGGATATGAGCTTTCAGGAAGAGTAAATAGTAAATCAGATTTAATGTGGCCAGGGCCGGGTAATTCTTTCCTTGATGTAGGCCTTGTAAGAATTGCCCAGGCAGTAAATGCCTGCACCGAAAAGCAGTGTAATGTGGAAAAGGCCATTGTTATAAATGCCGAAAATAGAATTTAAGGCCACCATAAAGGAGTCTGTCTGCACTACATGATCCCTTACCCATCCTATAGAAAAGATCAGCCTGATAAAAATCGACAATAAGGCCAAGGCCCCACCCACCAATCCAAAAAGGGGCCTTTTATAGTGGATCAGCAAACCAAAAGCCGCAAAAGTTTCAATTCCAGCCAATAAAATGGCCCAGAAAAGGTTGTACTCCAGGGCCCCGATTAATTTGAGCTTGGTGAATCCGCCAAACAATAACAAACAGGCCAGGGAAATCCTGATCAGATGGCCTCCAATGCTTTCGGTCTTGAGATATTTTAGAAATTTTTCCACAACACAATATAAAATTTTATGCCAAGTGCACAAAAGAAAGGATAAATTACTTTAACCCGAAATATCCTTTACCCTCGCTATTTTTTCAAATTTTGGGATAGGCTAAGATTGCCGCAGAATATTTGGATACGCCAGCCCCATCGTACAGCGGTTAACTACTACACCAAAGGGGCTGATTTTGTTTCATTATCTGCCTGCAATAACATGTCTGATATAATGGTAAACGGGGATCCTCCTTAAAATTCGGCATTCCCCGGGGTTCGGGGAAAGGGGATCACATCCCTGATATTCCCCATGCCCGTAACGAATTGTACCAACCGTTCGAATCCCAAACCAAAGCCTGAATGCGGCGTCGTTCCAAATCTCCTGGTATCCAGGTACCACCACAATTCCTCCTGACTGATCCCGAGTTCTTCCATTCTTTCGGTGAGCTTGTCCATTCTTTCTTCCCTTTGAGAGCCGCCTACAATTTCACCAATACCTGGAAAGAGTATGTCCATGGCGGCAACGGTTTTCCCATCCTCATTCTGTTTCATATAGAATGATTTAATGGCTTTGGGATAGTCCGAAATGATCACCGGCTTTTTAAAGTGTTTTTCTACCAAATACCTTTCGTGTTCGGACTGAAGGTCTGTTCCCCAATCCTCAATGGGAAAGGAAAACTTCTTCTTTTTATTGGGTTTGGAATTTTTAAGGATTTCAAAGGCTTCTGAATAGCTGATCCTGACAAATTTATTTTGGGTCACGAATTCAAGTCTTTGCAACAAGCCCATTTCGCTCCTCAGTTCCGCTTTTTTCTCTTTTTCTTCCTCTGCCGCCCTGTTGTCCAGGAAAGCCAGGTCTTCCTTACAATTTTCAAGTGCAAATCCAATGATGTACTGAAGGAAATCTTCAGCCAGGTCCTGGTTGTCTTCGGCATCATAGAAGGCCATTTCAGGTTCTATCATCCAGAATTCCGCAAGGTGTCGGGTAGTATTGGAATTTTCTGCCCGAAAGGTTGGTCCGAAGGTGTAGATTTCGGACAGGGCCAGGGCTGCAAGTTCCCCCTCAAGTTGGCCGGAGACCGTCAGGTTGGTAGCCCTTTCGAAGAAGTCTTCTTCGAAATTGATGTTATTGTGTGCATCTCTGGGAGGGTTTTTCAGGTCCAGTGTAGTTACCTGAAAAGTTTCTCCGGCACCTTCGGCATCGGAGGCCGTAATGATAGGTGAATGGATGTAAAAGAAGCCCCTGTCGTGAAAGTATTGGTGCACGGCAAAGGCCAGATGGTGCCTGATTCTGAAAATAGCACCAAAGGTATTTGTTCGTACCCGGAGGTGGGCATTTTCTCTCAGAAATTCCAGGGAATGTTTTTTGGGTTGAATAGGGAATTTTTCAGGGTCGGCCTCGCCCAGGATCTCTACCTGATCCGCTTGTATCTCGGTTTGCTGGCCGGAGCCCTGAGAAGATACTATGGTCCCGCTTACTTTTATACAGGCACCTGTATTTACTTTCTTTAGTATGGGTTCGTTTATTTTTTCAGGGTCTGCTACTATCTGGTAATTTTGAATACAGGAACCATCGTTCAGGGCAATGAACGTTACATGCTTATTGCTTCTTTTGGTTCTTACCCAGCCCATTAAAGTCGCTTTTTCGCCCGCTGAACCGTTTTCCAGCAAATGTTTTATTTTTATTCGCTTGTTAAATGCCATGTCTGATTTTTCTTTTGAAATAAATTACCCCAAAGGTTACCTATAAAGTGAATGCAAAAAAACGATATAATAAGCTTTTTATCAAAATTTTGATCTTATTTCCTAAATTTGAAAAGTCAAAGAAAAATCAGGCCTTACAAATTGATCAAATATAAACCAACAATAGGTTAACATATATATGCAGAAACTGAATTTAAGTCAGATCCTATCCCAGAAACTGTCTCCACAGCAGATACAGTTCATTAAACTTCTTCAGGTACCCACCGCCGAGTTGGAAACCCGGATTGAGGAAGAACTGGAGATCAATCCAGCTTTAGAGGAAGGAAAGGATGTAGAGTCCGACGGGCAGGCCGATGAGTTCCAGGAACCGGCTGAAAACACTGAGGGGAAGGAGGATAAAGACATTAACATTGAAGAATACCTGAATGAGGAGTATGGTGGCTACAAGATGCAGGGAGATGGTAATTACTCCAATGATGAAGAGGAACGTGAGATGCCACTTTCCAGCTATTCATCCCTCCATGAGCAGTTGCTTTCCCAGCTTAATTTTTTGAAATTGGATGAAGAACAACGAATCATTGGCAAACAGCTGATAGGAAGCATTGAGAATGATGGTTACATCAGAAGAAGCCTTGAGGCCATTATCAATGATTTGGCTTTCAGTCAGAATGTAGAAACGGATCTTGATGAGATTGAAGAAATTTTGATTAAGATTCAGGGATTTGATCCTCCCGGAATTGCCGCCAGAAACCTGCAGGAATGCCTGATCATCCAACTGGAGCGTAGAGAAGATCCCCACGAACCCCTGGTCCAAAAGGCAATCTTTATTGTACAACATTGTTTTGAGGAGTTTACCAAAAAACATTATGATAAGATATTGAAGAAAGCCGGAATAGATGAGGAAGAGCTCAAGGAGGTGATTCATTTGATCACCAGGTTGAATCCCAAGCCAGGAGGGATTTCTGATGGAATGGTCCGGAATCATTACGTGATTCCCGATTTTATCCTGAATAACATTAATGGGAAACTAGAGATCACGCTGAACTCCAAAAACGCCCCTGAATTGAAAGTAAGCAGGTCCTACTCGGAAATGTTTAACGCCTATGACAAAAGCAACAAGAAGGATAAAAAGCTGAAGGAGACCGTCAGCTTTGTGAAACAGAAGCTGGATTCGGCCAAGTGGTTTATCGATGCCATCAAGCAGCGGCAACAAACCTTAATGAAAACCATGCAAGCCATTCTGGATTACCAACAGGAATTTTTTGTAGATGGTGACGAGACCAAATTGCGTCCCATGATTCTAAAGGATATTGCTGAGAGAATCGATATGGATATATCGACGGTATCCAGGGTGGCGAATAGCAAGTCTATCCAAACTGAATTCGGTGTTTTCCCACTAAAATATTTCTTTTCGGAGGGTATTGCAACAGATGGAGGTGAGGATGTGAGTAACAGGGAGGTGAAAAGCGTGCTCAATAAAATGGTGGAAGAAGAGGATAAGAGAAAACCGCTATCCGATGATAAGTTGGTTAAATTATTGAATCAAAAGGGCTATAATATTGCCCGTAGGACAGTAGCCAAGTACAGGGAACAATTGCAGATCCCTGTGGCCAGGCTTAGAAAGGAGTTATAGTGTATAGAAAATTGGCTATGGGGGTTTCAGTGGTTTTTCAGCCACTGTTAGTCCCTTCATTAATGGTAGTTACTTTATTTTACATTGTACCTGAAGCAACAGTGGTACCTCATGCAGCCAAATGGTCTATTTTACTGCTGATTTGTTTTGCTACTTTTCTGGTACCGCTGCTGGGTTTGTTGGGAATGAAATTTTCTGATACCATACAGAGTTTCCATCTTGCTGATCAGAGAGAGCGACTATTCCCTTTTGCCCTGGTGGCTGTATTTTATTGTATGACTTCAGGTTTTTTTTACTGGAAGCTGAATATTGACGAGCTTTTGATTTTGACCTTGAGTATGGCTACTTTTTGCCTGATCGCATTGACTTTGGTTACTTTTTTCTGGAAAATCAGTGCCCATCAGACGGCCATGGGGGGCTGGGTGGCATTGGTAGCTGCCTTATCCATGAAGTTTTATTCTGCACCCATGTTTTACTACCTATTGCTGATCATTTCTATTAGCGGGCTGGTCGGCACCTCCCGGTTGTACCTCAATGCACACAAACCTGGTGAAATTTACGCCGGTTTCGGTTTGGGTTTTGGCTTGAGTTTTTTGGCCTATTACTATATTTTGCTAACATAAAAAAAGCGGGTTTAAGAATAAACCCGCTTTTGAATGGAAAAACATTAGATTGTGATTGGGCTAAAATAAAGCCACAGATACTCCAAAATTGAATTGGGAAGCTTCTGTACCGAATGGTCCCTGATCTTCTTCAAAAAGCCCATTCAAACCATAATAGGCCCAAAGGTTAAAACCGGGAAATCCCAGTCTGGTATAAGCCCCGTAACGAATCGGACTCAATCCATATTCCTGTTTGTTTTTTACTTTTTGGGTCAATCCCTCACTATCAGTCACACCGATTTTGGAATGGGCATTATATAAAAAACCAAACTTACCACCGACAGCTACCCTGAAGCCGCTGTTGTAGTCACTTTTGTTGGCATGGTACCTGAATTCAATGGGAATATCGAAATAATTGATGGCCATGGTATTTGTTTCTACCCGGATATTTTCTCCATACACGTCTGATATGGGGACCAGTTGACTGGAATTGGGTCCTTTTTCCGGATTTGGGATAAGGGTCAGGTTGTCCTGAAATGCCAGCTTTTCCAATCCGAAACCTATACCCGGATTAAAGGTGAATCCCGAATTTTGACCCAGCGGCAATTGTGTTTGGTAATAAATGTTCACCACCCTTGAAGCAATGAATCTGGTATTCAGTTCATCGGGTCGGTTATTCAGCATGTTAAATCCAAAATCCAAAAACAAATCACCCTTTATATTGGGTCTTCCCCCAATGGGCGTTTTTTCTTTTTCCTGTGCCTGCAGTTGAAAAGTGAAGAGTAAAATAAAGGATATTATGGTTAGTTTTTTCATGAAAACAATGATTATTTGATCAATTGATCGGCTAAATTATGAAATATTGATTGATTTGGTATGTTAATCATCTTAATTATTCTTAAATAAATAAGGTTGGCCACAATTGATCCGTTGATTTTACCTGAATCTGCTCTTTGTAATATTACCATTATTCTTTACCTTTGCATTCCATTTACAAGAAATGGCCTCGTAGCTCAATTGAATAGAGCACTTGATTACGGCTCAAGAGGTTCCAGGTTTGAATCCTGGCGAGGTCACCATTTGATAAGCTGTTCCTTGATTTCAGGATAAAACCTGGAATTAAAATTCTCAAAAGAAAATACATTTTTCTCATTGGGAACTGGAAAAAAGATATCATCTTTGTGATCCCAAAAGGGGGAAAAGTGAAGGGATAAAGTTTAGGGTTGAAAAAGTTTCAAATTTCACACTAAATATTTTGCGGGGGTAGAAAAACTGATTACCTTTGCACTCCCTTACAGAAAAACAGTTAATAAAAGGCTGTTAGGAGTAAGGTCAAACCGGCAGGAGACGTAAGGTTTCCAATGAGTCGGAATAAGTTCTTTGAAGTTTTGTCAGACATTAAATAAGCGAAAATAATTTCTTTGAGCGCAGAGACACAAAGTGGGCATAATTTTCTGAGAGGGAGATTAGGGTCCACACACAAACTTTACAATGGAGAGTTTGATCCTGGCTCAGGATGAACGCTAGCGGCAGGCCTAATACATGCAAGTCGTACGGGATTCGATCTTTCGGGATTGATGAGAGTGGCGCA